>CDZL01015842.1_pt1 | contig 243860 bp, 208 predicted proteins | sample 557581 | NCBI WGS metagenome assembly CDZL01 (sample SAMEA3182063, study PRJEB8094) | gut metagenome | biome: human; feature: gut; material: Stool; isolation source: human stools | place: Canada | collected 2013-01-29 | reverse complement strand
CAACCACGACCACATGGTGTTCCCCGGCATGGTGTACATCTCCCACCCCACCGAGTATGGCACCCTGTACACCAAGGCGGAGCTGGAAGCCCTGCACGCTGTGTGTCAGGAGTACAAGATGCCGCTGTTCCTCGATGGTGCACGGCTGGGCTATGGTCTGGCTGCCGAGGGCACGGACGTGACGCTGGCCGACCTTGCCCGGCTGACCGATGTGTTCTACATCGGCGGCACCAAGGTGGGTGCGCTGTGCGGCGAGGCTGTGGTGTTCCCCCACGGCGCACCGGCGCATTTTATGACCATGGTCAAGCAGCAGGGCGCACTGCTGGCAAAGGGGCGGCTGCTGGGCATCCAGTTTGACGTGCTGTTCACCGATGACCTGTACTTCTCCATCAGCAAAAACGCCATTGCCACCGCCAACCGCCTGAAGGCCGGTTTTGCGGCAAAGGGCTATCGCTTCTTTATGGACTCCCCCACCAACCAGATCTTCCTTGTACTGGAAAACACCCAGCTGGCTGCGCTGGAAGGCAAGGCAAAGTTCGGCTTCTGGGAAAAGTTCGACGACACCCACACCGTGGTGCGCATCGCCACCAGCTGGGCCACCCGCATGGACGAGGTGGAAGCACTGATCGACCTGATGTGATCCTGCGCCCCTTTCGGGGGGTATAACGATTTGAATGCCCTCCGCGTTGCTTTGGGCATTTTTAGCGGAAAAGCATTTATAATTTTGGGACAGCGGAGCGTCTGCGGACGCTCCGCTGTCCCGTTTTCACGGAAAAGGCTCAGAAGCACCTGTCGGCGCTTCTGAGCCTTTTTTATCGTTCTTCTGTGTTCCACGGCTGCGGGGTGCTTTCCAGCGGCTGACCGGCGGCAAGGGAACGCTCCATCAGCAGGGCAAGGTAGGCATCCTGCAAGGCGTCTGCCAGCGGGTACACCTCTGCCCCGCCGGCAAGATAGCCCTGCATCCTGTCCAGAAAACAGGCGATGGCGGTCTCGTCCTCGTTAAGCCCCGCCTGCGCGGCGGCAGCTGCCAGCGGGTCGGGCAGCGGGGTCAGTTGACGGCACACCGGCTCCCCGGCGGCATCCAGACAGCGCAGGGTATCATCGAACAGCTCGCCCCGCTCTCCCTGCACACTGGTGTGGGTGCTGCGCAGGTAAGAGTGGTACTGCACGCCGTTAAAATCCAGAAACGCCGTGCCGCCGCCTGCAAATTCCAGCGTGTGCTGCTGCAGGGTCTTTTCCACCAATGCGCCGTTATGCACCGCACCCCAGCGGGAATCCGTTTCGATGATCTTTTCCGTCCAGCTGCGTCCGGTCACCCGCACCGGCTGCTGCCCGGCATTCAGGAACAGCCGCGCCAGACTGACCGCGTGGTAGCCGTGCGCCACCGACAGCCGGGCAAACTGCGGCGTACCCAGCGCGCCGCTGCGCACTGCTGCCAGCCGTTTTGCCAGCGTGGGGTACAGCCAGTACTGCTCTGCCACCTGCAGCTTCGCGCCCTGCCGGTGCAGCTGCCAGAGGGCGCGCAATGCGTCCTCCTCCAGCGCCGCCGGGGTCTCGCTCAGCACGGCAAATCCCCGGGCAAGCCATTCGGTGCTGACGGCGGCGATGGACGCTTTATTCACTGCCACCACCACAAGGTCCGGGTGCAGGGCAGCGCACTGCTCCGCCGAGGTGCTTACCGGCACGCCGTACTCCCGGTGCATTTTTTCGGCCTTTTCCTCGGTACGGCAAAGCATGGCGCACAGCTCGAACCGCTCCGGCAGCGCCTGCGCGATGCGCCAGTAAAACAGCGACCGCCAGCCGGAGCCTACTACGATAAACCGCAGCTTAGCCATTTGCCTGTTCCTCCTGAATATGTTTTTGCAGCTCCTGTTCAAACCGTTCTGCGTCCAGCGGCAGAGTGATCTTTTCGCCCAACCACGCGGACAGGTACGCGGCATCGGTCAGTTCCAGCGCCCGCACGCCCTCCACGCCTGGGGCGGTCAGGGGCGTGCCGTGCAGGATGGCGTCCGCAAAGTTTGCCAGCATCTCCGGGTAAGGCTCGGCCTGCGGCGCGAACTGCTCGGTGGTGGTGGTCTCGGTGAGCTGCTGGCGCTCGGTGCAGTCTGCGGTGCGGCGGTAGGTCTCGGTGTCTGGCGTGTAGGTGTGCAGGGTGAGGGTGTCCTTTTCCAGCAGGGCGGTGCCCTTGGTGCCCACGATCTCCAACCGCTCGGTGTAGCTGCCCTCGCCGGTGGAGAGGATAAAGGTGGCGGTGCGCTGCTGCGGGTACTCCATGAGCAGGGTGGCTTCGTCGTCCACCATAAAATCGTTATACTTCCCGTAGGGTATCACGGCATAAATACTGGTTGGCATCCCGAACAGCCACTGCCAGATATCCAGAATGTGCTGGCCCTGATTGAGCAGCGCACCGCCGCCCTCCCCTGCCCAGCTGGAACGCCAGCTGCCGGAGTGGTGGTACATCCATGTGCGGAAGTAGCGGCTGTTTTCCAGCTGCACCCGCTTGATCTCGCCCAGCGCCCCATCATCCAGTAATTTTTTAAGCCGCATATACTTTTTGTAGCGGCGCTGATGGAACATCATGGCGAAAACAAGGCCGCTTTTTTCGGCGGCGCGGTTCATTTCCAGTGCCGGTGCCAGCGCGTTTGCGCTGGGCTTGTCGCACAAGACGTGCTTGCCGTGGGCAAAAGCCTGCATCACCAGCGCCGGGTGGGTCTTGTGCGGGGTGACCACCAGCACGGCGTCAAACTCTTCTGCATAATCGTACAGCTGGTCGGCGCTGGGGCACACCCGCACCGTATCCGGCAGGGTATCCTTTGCCCACTGCTGCGCCCCGGCGCTGCGGCAGACCACGGCGGTCAGGCGCAATGCGCCCGCCTTTCCCTCTGCGATCATCTGGGCATACTTGCGCCCCATGACCCCGGTGCCAATAACGGCTGCGCGTACTTCCTGCATGATGCTCCCTCCTGTTTTTCCACAATGTGTTTTGTTATAGGGGAAAGCTGCCTTTCACCCCTTCAGGTTTGCTTCAATGGCGGCTTTATCCAGTGCCTCGCCGATGACGATGACTACCTCCTGCCCCTGCGGGATGGGCGCAAGGGTGCAGCCGGCGGCGGTGGCGTTCAGCTCCAGCCAGCCGCCTGCCGGGGCGGGCGCAAAGCCCTTGACCCGCAGCACCTGCCCGCACTCAGGCGCTGCGAACAGCCGCTGTGCGGCGGCCTGCAGCTGCTGTGGGGTGAGGTGCAGTTCCAGAAAGCAAAGGGAGGTAAAGGCCGCGTGCTGGTCAAAATGCAGCTTTTCGCAGCTGGCCTGCCGGTAGCCGCAGGCGGCAAGGGCGGCAAGGTCGGCATCGGTCAGGGCGTCCCAGTCCTTGGCAAGGATCTCCCCCGGCGCAAAGCGGCGGGAGGATTTTGCGGCTTCCAGTGCACGCTCCAGGTGGGCAGCGGCGGCAGCGCACTGGGCGGGCGCTGCCAGCTGGGCGCGGCTCAGCAGCACGCAGCCCGCGTTCATGGTCTCGGACGCCAGCAGGTACTCTGCCTGCGGCGAAAGCGTTTCCGGCAGAAGGGCGTCCACAATGGCAATGACGCTGCCCAGCTGATACCACCGGTCCAGCGGGTCGTCCCGCAGGATATCGAAAAACTCGTCCACATCAAAGATGCCGCTGGGCTCCACCACCACCCGGTCAAAGCCGCGCATGGCCATGGCGATGAGTTTGGTGCGCATCCGGCGCTGGTGGGTGTCGCAGTCGCAGCCGCCGCTGATGGTCTCCACATCGCAGCCGGGGCCCAGCACCTCCTGCACCAGCATGGCGTCCACGTTCACCGCGCCGAAGTCGTTTTCCAGAATGCACACCTTATGCCCCTGCTGTACCAGATACCGCACATAGCGGCGCAGAAAGGTGGTCTTGCCTGCGCCCAAAAAGCCGGTGATGAGATCCACCTGAACCATATCTTTTTACCTCCGTTGCAAAAACCCTCCCAGCGCCGCAGCGCCCGGGAGGGCATATATTTCAGTCTTTTTTCCGGCGCTGCAACTCCTGGATGATCCCCGCTGCTTCCGGCGCGATTGCTCCCGGCACAATGGCCGGGCGTGCCAGAAAATAGCCCTGCAAAAGGTCTGCGCCCAGCTCGATGACCGTGCGCAGCTCGGCGGCGGTCTCCACGCCCTCGGCAACGATCTTCATGCTGCGGGGGTGGGCGTAAGCCACCACATTGCGCAGGATCTGTTGCTTGTCCGGCGAGGAATCAATACCCCGGATGATGGCGATATCCACCTTGATAAAGCGGGGCGCAAGCTCCAGCAGACTGTTCTCGTTGGAATAGCCGCTGCCGTAATCGTCCAGTGCAAACATCCCGGAAGAGCCCGGATCGTTGCGCTTTCTCTCCAGTGCTTCGCGGTCGATGGCTTCTTCCTCGGTGATCTCAATGACCATGCGGCGGCGCAACTCATGCCAGCGGCTGTCTATATAATCAACATCCGCCTGCGTCAGGCAGGTGCTGGCGATGGAGTTGACAAAGAGCATGGCATCCCCGGACACACTGCCCGCCCGGCACAGGCTGTCGAAGGTCTCCAGCGCCTTGGTAAAGGTGAGGCGCTCGATCTCGTACAGTGCCCCCTGCTCCCGCGCCAGCTTCATGATGGTGGCCGGGGAGCGCAGGGTGGGCAGGTCGGAGCGCATCAGCGCCTCGTAGGCGACTACCCTGCCGCTGCGTGCCGAGAAGATGGGCTGGAAGCAGTAGAACACCTGCGCATTGCTGAGCAGCTGCCGGAACTCCCTGCGGGTGCGCTCGGCGTAGGCTTCGCGGTTGTACACCCCGATGTCGAACTCCTCCACCCGGCCCTTCTCCGAATGCTTGACCTGATACATGGCAAAGTCGGCGTATTTTTTTAAGGTCTCCCAGTCCTGCCCATCGTCCGGGTACCACGCAATGCCGCCGGAAAGGCTGATGTGCAAAGCGTTGCCGCTGGGCAGCAGCGCCACGCTCTGCCGCATGGCATTGGTCAGGCAGTCGATCTTTTCCCGCACTGCGTCCCGGCTGCGGTAGCCGTGGAACAGCACAAGGAACTCATCGCCGGAAAGGCGTGCGCACACCGTCCCGGCGGGGGTATTGTCCCGCAGGCACTGACCGGTGCGGCGGATGTACTGGTCGCCCCAGTCGTGGCCGTAGGTATCGTTGATGTGCTTGAGGTTATCCAGATCCATCATCATCAGCGCCGCCACGCCCATGCGCTCCGGCGCGGCAAACAGCTCGGTGCACACCCGGTTGAAGGCCTGCCGGTTGTACAGCCCGGTCAGGATATCGTGATCGCGCTCGTGCTCGATGCGCTTCCGTTCCAGCACAGCGGCGGTCACGTCCTCGGCAAGGCCGATCTTGGCGTGCCCCTCGATGGTGCTGCGCAGCATGATGTACCGCACGCTGTCCGGCTGCTGGATGGTCAAAAGCTCGTCGCCCTCGGCGGTGTGGTCACAGGGATTCTTTTCCCGGATGCCCTTGAGCACCTCCTCGAACCGGCGCACGCTCAGCGGCTCGCCCTGCATCTCGGGCTTGCCCAGCAGGGAGAAGAAATTATCGGTCACAAACACGCTGCCGGTGTCGGTGCGCAGCTCGTAGCCGCCGATCTCCACACTGGCCATATCCATGATGCGCAAAAACTTGGTGGAGTTGGTCACCAGCTCCCTGTTCAGCTGGGTAATGGTCTCGGCAAAGCGGTCCACCTCCCGGATGGCGGTGCGGGACAGGCGGGGGAAGGTCTTTTTCTCCTGCGCGTCTATCACCTCGCGGTACAAACGGTTGATGGGTCTGGCCAGCCGTGCCGAGACCAGCAGGCTGCCCAAAACGCTCAGCACCAGCGTGATCGCTATGGTGGTCAGCAGCACCTCGCGCACCCGGCTGGAAAAAGCCAGCAGCACCGACTGTTCCATGGTACCGGCCAGAAACCACTTTTCGGCGGCAAAGGGCGCGTTGCGGTTATACACCTGCAGCGGCTCCAGCACCATATAATAGCGCTTATCGTTCAGCTCCACCCAGTTGCCGCCGTTGCCGTTGCTGCGGCAGTTCAAAACGCCCAGCGGTGCATCTGCCGTTACCAGATCCTCGCCGGAGGTCACGGTCTTGCGCAGGGAGAGCACGCCGTCCGTCAGCGCATCATCGGTAGTGGTCACGATAAAATAGGTGCCTGCCTTGTCCTCGTCCAGCTCGGTGAAGGGCAGCTTTGTTTGCAGATAGTCCGTGAGCAGTTCCACGCCCACCACGCCGTATACCGTGCCGTCCGGCAGGATCAGCGGCATCGAGTAGGCAATGGCATGCCGGTCGTCCCCGGCCAGACAGTAGGAGTTGGTGGTCCAGCGGCCATAGCTTTCCGCCGAAAGGCCGGCATCGCTCTTATACGCAGTCTGAAACACCGTGCGCAGGATGCCGCCCTTGGTATCTCCCTGATAGGGGAAAGCGGGCTGCCAGCCCTTATCCGTGCCGATGCCCAGCTCTTTTACCACTGTGGCGCTGGCGCGTTCCAGCAAAAGGTCGCTGTTGCGCTCCGAAGGGCGGGCGTCCGGGTCCATATCCCGCAGGTAGATGCCGGGCATTTTTTTGCCCACCTCGCAGGTGTCCAGATCATGGGTGTTCAGGATGAGAAAGATGCCGGTCACCTGCTTTGTGCGCAGGGTGTCCAGAAGCTGCGGGGCAAGGGCTACCAGCAAAGCATCGCTCTGTTCGCTGCTGTTATCCAGCGTGTCCAGCGAGATATCGCCGCTTTTCAGCAGCTGCTGGGTGGTGGCGGTGATCTGCTCGCTCAGCTGCTCCAGATCCTCCGCGTTCCGCAGGATCTCCTGCACATAGCTGGCGCGGTTGCGCACCCGCATGGTAAGCAGATCCTTGGCGTTTTCGTCCAGCTGCCCGGTCACGTTGATGGCAAGGATGCTGGCGGCCGACATCAGCAGCTCCACCGCCAGCACCAGCATCATGGTAGCAAAAATATTGTAGAACACGGTTCTTTCCGGTCTGTTTTCCAAGCGCTGCCGCTGGCGCTGTTTCCATGCGTCAAACATCGCCCTGCCTCCTTTCCGTCTTTTTTGCGGGCGGTCAGCCCTCGTACTGCTGTAACTGTGCAAGGGTGGCCTGATACCACGCCTCAAAATAGTCATCGGTCAGTTCCAGCCCGCTTGCGCGGATGGCGTCCATGTCGTTGGCGGCGGTGGTCACCGGCAGATAGCCCGACTCCACCGCGAAAGCGATATTATTCTGCGGTTCGGTGAACCACTTTAAAAAGGTGACTGCGCCGTTGATCTCGTCCTCGGTGCCGCCGCCGAGACCGCAGCCGCCGCCAGAAAGCTGCGGCGCGAGATCTTGTTCTTCATCCTGCTCTATACCCTCCCGAGCACCCTCCCGAGCGCAAGCGCATCCTACGCCATCATATACTTTTATATAATACCACCACTTCCGGCATAGTGTAAACTCTTTCTTAAGAAATATGGTAAAAAAGTGCAGATGACGAATTTTCGTCTTATTTTTTGGCAGTTATGCCAAAAACACGCATCCCCTATAAAAAAATGGGATAGCGGAGCGTCCGCAGACGCTCCGCTATCCCGAAGTAAAAATAATTATTCCTCTAAAGATGGCCAAAGCACAAGCGGCGGCCATTTTTGATCATCCCGCGTTACATCCGTATCCGCTGCGCGGCGCGGGCGATGGAGGCCAGCAGCGTCACAAGGCGTTTTTCGTCCATCTGGCCGCAGTAGGTGGTAAAGGTGTAGTAGCACCCCTGCACGCAGAAGGAAAGCACCACCTTGCGCACTACGTCCGTCTCAAAGGTGGGGTCGGTCTGGGCGATGCACTGGCACATGGCCTGCTCCACCCGGTTGATGAACAGCCCCTGCCGGGAGCCGGAGAAGAGCACGCTGATCTCGGCCTGATGCGCGGTGAAGGCGCGGAACATCTCCCGCGCAAGCCACTCGGTGCGCTCGCTCACATCGCTGGCGGTCAGGCGGGGCAGGCTTTCCACCACCGCGTGCACCATCTCGTCCTCCATGGCGTTGGCCAGCGCATAGATATCCTGATAATGGGCGTAGAATGTGGATTTATTGATGCAGGCGCGGTCGCACAGCTCCTTGACACGGATCTTTTCCACCGGCTTTTCGCGGCGCAGCTCCATAAAGGCCTGCTTGATGGCGCGCTCGGTCTTTTCAATGCGGATATCCAGAAAACCCACCTCTTTTGCATTTTTGTTGATTTTCCAACATTTTTCCGGTTTTGCGGATAGACAAGCCCCGCAGCCCTTTTTATACTGGGTATAAGCGGAGCGGCGTTACTCCTTGCGGTACAAAAGCCCCTGCTGCTCCAAAGCCGTGCGGATGCGGGCAAAGGTATCCTTGTCCGGACAGCGCAGGGTGTGCAGGTGCACGCCGCCGGTCATGCGGCTCAAAAGGCTCTCGGGTGCATCGGCTGCCTGACGAATAAAGTTATCCACGTCGTACCGGTTGCACAGGTTCAATGTGGCGCGGATCTCGCCGTACAGGCTGTTTTCCACCGCCACATCCACCACCGTGCCGCCCTGATCTACCACGGTGTACAGCTCCTGGCGCATCTCCTCCTGCGTGCGGTGCACACAGGCCAGAATGCCGGTATAGCCCTTCTCCGCCGGGTGCAGCTGGTAGCCCCGGGGGGTGGCATCGATCTGCGCCCCACCGGCGCGCAGCAGCGCCACATCCCCTACCACGATCTGCCGCGACACCCCCAGCTCTGCTGCCAGCGTGCTGGCGCTTAAGGGGGCACCGGCGCTGTTCAGCCGGGTCAGGATGCGTTCTCTGCGCTGTGCTGCATTCATAGGGGGTCAGGCTTCCTTTCCGTAAAACGACTTTTCTCTCCTTATTGTAGCAAAACGCGGCAAAATGTGCAAGGTTATTCCAATCTCAGCTTTCTGAACAAAGGCTTCCCCCGGAAGGGGAAAACCTATCTCCAAAGGGTAAAGGCTTTTGCGCCGGTCACGCCGCAGGCGTTGCTTTATTCCAATCTCAGCAGGGTGGCATAATTGGAGGGCAGCTGCACCTTCATGCGGTTCCACTCGGTGGAGACCAGCACCTCCTGCGCGCCCACGGTGTCCGCCAGCAGGTCGGTGACCTTGGCGGTTTCCACCGGCAGCTGGAACTCCAGCTGTGCGGGGGCATCGCCGTTGTTCAGCACCGCCACCACGGCCTTGCCGTCCAGCACCCGGGCAAAGGCGTAGCACTGGGTGGTGAGCTGCAATTCCTTTACCTCGCCGTAGGTCATTTCCGGCAATTCAGCCTTGCATTTCCCCAGCGCTTTGTATACACTGGTAACAGGATTTGTACGTTCTGCATCAGCGTAGTCACTGAGCTCCAAGCAGGGGCGCAGCGGCCAGTCGCTGCCCCACTCCTTTTTGCCCTCGATGCCGAACTCTGAGCCGTAGTAGATGGACGGGATGCCCCACAGGCTGTACACCAGAATGGCGATGTGCCGGATGTGCTCTTTGTTGCGCAGCTTGTTGGGCAGGCGCTCCACATCGTGGTTATCCGAGAAGAGATACAGCCGGGTGTCGTGGCACAGCCCCTGCAGCCGGCGCATGGTGTGGGCAATTTCAAAATAGTTATGGTCGTTGTGGCCGCTCCACAGGCCCTTGTGCAGCTCGTAGTTGGTGACCGAGTGCAGCATTTCCGGGTTTGCCCAGCGGCTGTAATCGCCGTGGATGACCTCGCCCATCAGCCAGAACTCCGGCTTTACCTCGTTTGCCAGACGGCGCAGCCCGCGCATGAAGTCGAAATCCAGCACATCGGCTGCGTCCAGACGGATGCCGTCGATGTCGAACTGCTCCACCCAGAAGCGGACTGTATCATAATGGTACTGCTGCACCTCCGGGTTGCGCTGGTTCAGCTTGACCAGCAGGTTGTAGCCGCCCCAGTTGCCGTAGGAAAAGCCGTCGTTATACTCGTTGTTGCCCCAGAAGTTCACATCGCAGAACCAGTCCTTATAGCGGGCGTTCTCGCGGTTTGCTTTCAGGTCCTGGAAGGCGAAGAAATCGCGTCCCACATGGTTGAACACGCCGTCCACGATGACCCGCTGCCCGCGGGCGTGGCAGGCCGCCACAAAAGCCTTGAACTCCTCGTTGGTGCCAAGGCGGCGGTCCACCAGACGGTAGTCGATGGTATCGTAGCCGTGGGAGCCGCTCTCGAACAGCGGGCCGATGTAGATGGCTGTACAGCCCAGCTTTGCCGCGTGGGCTGCCCATGCTTCCAGCTTTGCAAAAGCGCCCGGGGTGGGCTGGCCGTCGTTTTCGTGCGCACAGCCGCACAGCCCCAGCGGATAAATGTGATAAAATACTGCTTCGTCATACCAAGCCATGATCGTTCGCTCCCATTCTATTGCTCTAAAAAGTTGCACCGCCCGCAAGGCGGTAGCAACAGTATACCACACCCTCTGGCAAATATGTGTATTTTTGCCGATTTTTGTCAAGATTCGCTAAGATTATCGGCTACTGTGCCGGTAAAAAAGCGTTTTTCTTGGATAGTTTGCCCAAACAGCCTTGTATCAACCGGCGCACACCGCCGGTCAACATAGAGAAGTAAGGAGATCTTTGCATGAATTACCCTGTGATCCCCCGCACGTTTTTCAGTGGCGACTGCTTCGATGCCTACCGCATTCTGGGTGCGCACCCCTGCACCGACCCAAACGGCGCCGAGGGCTGGCGTTTTGCCGTGTGGGCACCCGGTGCCACCGCCGTGGAGGTGTGCGGCGGCTTTGACGGCTGGGAGCGCGGCGTGCCCATGGAAAAAGCCGATACCGGCGTGTGGAGCGCCTTTATCCCCGGCCTTGCGGAAGGAGATCTGTACAAATACCGCGTGCATGGCGCGGACGGCAGCACCGTGATGCGCAGCGACCCCTACGCCTTTGCCACCGAGCTGCGCCCCGGCACCGCCAGCAAACTGACAAAGCTGGATTTCACCTTTGACGACACCGCGTGGATGGAGCGGCGGGACAAATGCCGCAACCGCCCGCTGAATATCTACGAGCTGCACGCCGGCAGCTGGAAGCACAAGCCCGGCGCAACCCGGCCGGACGGCTCGGACGGGTGGTATAACTACGAGGAGCTGGCGCGGGAGCTGATCCCGTGGCTGCTGGAGCACCACTTTACCCATGTGGAGCTGCTGCCGCTGGCAGAGCACCCCTTTGACGGCAGCTGGGGCTACCAGACCACCGGCTACTTCTCGGTGACCAGCCGCTACGGCACCCCCGCCCAGTTTGCGGGCTTTGTCAACGCCTGCCACCGCATGGGCATCGGCGTCATCATGGACTTTGTGCCGGTGCACTTTGCCGCCAACGCCGACGCACTGGCAAAGTTTGACGGCACCTACCTGTACGAGTACGACAGCGACGTGGGACAGAGCGAGTGGGGCACCTGCAACTTCAACTACTACCGCCGGGAGGTGTGCAGCTTTTTGAGCAGCGCCGCCGGACTGTGGATGGACGTGTACCACTGCGACGGCATCCGCATGGATGCCATCTCCCGGGCGCTGTACTGGCAGGGCGACCCCAACCGCGGCGTAAATCAGGGCGCGGTGAACTTTTTGCGCAGTTTGAACCACGGGCTGAACGAGCGCTGGCCCACCGGCATCTACATGGCGGAGGATTCCACCAACTTTTTAAAGGTGACCGCCCCCACCCGCTACGAGGGCGTGGGCTTTGACTACAAGTGGGACATGGGCTGGATGCACGACACGCTGGACTACTTTGCCACCCCCTTCGGCGAGCGCCCGGGCTGCTACGGCAAGCTGCTGTTCAGTATGCACTACTTCTACAACGAGCTGTACCTGCTGGCGCTGAGCCACGATGAGGTGGTGCACGGCAAAAAGACCATCATTGATAAGCTGTGGGGCAGCTACGCGGAAAAATGCGCCCAGCTGCGCACCCTGTATTTTTATATGTACACCCATCCCGGCAAAAAGCTGAACTTTATGGGCAACGAGCTGGCACATTTCCGGGAGTGGGACGAAAAGCGGGAGCTGGACTGGAATCTGCTGGAATACCCCTTCCACGATGCGTTCCAGAAGTACTTTGCCGCTCTGAGCCGCACCTACGCCTCCGAGCCTGCTTTGTATGACGGCGAGTACAACCCGGACTGCTTTGAGTGGGTGGCAAACGAAAGCTGCGCCGAGGGTGTGTACGCATGGCTGCGCAAGGGGCGCGGGCAGAACCTGCTCTGCGTGATGAACACGCAGGACCACGCCCACAAAAAGTTCCCCCTGTACCTCAAGTTCCCCTGCAGCGCAGAGCTGGTGCTGGACACCGAGGCCGGCACTTGGGGCGGCGTGCACAAGGCGCACCGCAAGCAGAGCTTCCACACCACCGACGGCGGCGTGTTCGGCAGGGACTACACCCTGACGCTGGACCTGCCCGCCATGGGCAGCTATCTGCTGCGGCTGTCCCCGGAAGCCCCCAACCCGGACGCCGCCCGCCTGAGCGCCAACAGGGCGCTGGCGCAAAAGCGCAAGGCGGCAAAGGCTGCTAAGGCCGCCGCGGAAGTTTCCGATAAGTAATATTTACGCAAAAATGTCCCGTCTGCTTTGAAAGCGGCGGGACATTCTGCATTTTTCGCCGCTGGGGTGCTGGACAGTGCCCGGGGGAGTTGTTATACTGTAAGGTGTGAAATTTTGCAAGGAGGGTCCTATTCCATGTCCGAACCCATTACAAAGCCCCGCGTTTCCGCTGCGGCGAAAATCGTGCTGGTGCTGGCGGCAGCAGCAGTGCTGCTGGCCGTTTTTGCGCTGGCTGCGCCCGGCAGCAAATTCTTTTTTCCGCTGGTGAGCCTGTGGTGCAACCTTGCCCTGTTTGCCTGTGTGCTGCTGGTGCTGCGGGTGGCGGGAATCAAATTTGACCTCTTCCACAAGGCGGTGCTCGTCGGCCTGTGGGCGGCGGCGCTGGTCTACTTTTTCTGGGCGCTTGGCCGCCGCAGCTTTGTGTATATCTGGGATTACGTCAACTATATCAACAAACAGTACTGGGCCGAAGCTGCCTTTCTGCAAGGCCCGGCGGCGGGCTTCCAGTTCATCTTCGGCTCCTTTGCCGAGGACTACACCAACTTCATCACCCTGTTTCTGGAGTTTCCCTTCTGCCTGAGCGACCGCACCGGCGACAGCTTTGCCTTCTGTCAGGTGTTCAGCATCCTGCCCATGCTGCTGGTGCTGCTGGCAGGGCTTACCATCAAGGTGGGGCAGATGCTGCGGGTGAAAAACCGCTTCTGGTACTTCCTCATCGGCATGACCTGGATGGTCACCTACCCGTGGCTGCGCATGAGCGCCATGCTCAGCCAGCCGGACTGGTTCGGGCTCATCTTCGGCTTCAGCATTCTGCTGCTCACGCTGGACTTCCGGTTTGAAAAGCTGGAGCCGGTGCGCTTTTGCCTGCTGTTTGCCGCCACGGCAGCCATCATTCTTTCCCGCCGGTGGTACTTATATTTTGTGGTGGGCTACTACTTTGCCTACGCGGTGCTGGTGCTGGTAAGCAGCGCGCGCACTGCCCGCGCCGGGCAGAAAAAGCAGGCGCTTTTGCAGGTGCGCAACCTCGTGCTGTTCGGCCTGATGAGCATGGTGGCCATGCTGGTGCTGCTGTGGCCGATGGTCAGCCGCATCCTCGCTTACAGCTACGCCGAGCGCTATTCCTACTATAACGGCGGCGGCTTTGTGTCCGAGATCAGCCTGCAGTTCTGGCGCATGGGTCTGATGAACCTTGTGCTCGTGGGCATGGGGCTGTGGTTCAGCCTGAAAAAGCGCAAAATGCCTGCGCTGCCCTGCCTTGCCGGGCTGGAGATCCTTCTGAGCATGCTGCTGTTCACCCGCATCCAGAACACCGGCTCCCACCAGATGCTGCTGTTCCTCCCGGGGTGGTTTCTCCTGTTTTTGCTGGGCGCAGCGGCGCTGGCGGAGGGCATCAGCCGCTTCCGGACGGCAAAGGTCGTGTTCTGGGTGTTCACCCTCGTGTTTGCCACCTCGGTGCGCTGCTCTCCCCTGACCACCATTGCCCTGCCGGGCTTTCTGGTGGATCACTTCCCGCTGGCAGTCACCGAGGAGTTCGTCCGGCTGGACAAGCTGATCTATGACCGCAAGGATCTGCCGCAGATCAAGGCCATTGCCAACTGGATCGACACCCACTGCGCCGAGGGCGAGATCAGCTACATGATCCCCCACGATATGCTGTACTGCCCGGATCACTTCAAGAACTGCCAGCTGCCTGCAACCCCCATCAACGATAAGCTGGCCTTCGGCTTCTCGGTGCCGGGCACCCACAACTTCCCCATGCAGTTCTTCGAGGCCAAATATGTCCTCACCGCCGACCCCTTCCCCCAGACCTTTGTGGGCAACGGCGAGATGTCCCACAAGCTGAACGAGAGGTTCCTTGCGGTGCGGGACGAGTACTTTGCGCTGGAGGCCACCTTTGATATGGGCAACGGCACCACCTTTACCATCTGGCGGCGCACCGTAGCCCCCACCCGCGCCGAGGTGGAGTATTACCTGAGCGCCTTTAAAGAAGAAGATGCCCAGTACCCGGAGATGTTCTCCCAGATCGCAGAAAGCTGGCTGGCCGCCCGCGGGCTGTAACGCCGCTTTTGTAAAAAGGAGTGTTCGACTATGGAACAAACTGCAAACACCATGCCCGCTGCCACTTTAGGGCAGTACAAGGGGCTTGCCTTCACCCGCCGGGTGCGCCCGGTATCGGATAAGGCCGTAGAGGCGGATATCGGCAATCTGGCGCGGGTCCACGCGCCCTTTGTGCCCACTGACGCGCCCGCCGCCCGCGGGATGCGGGTCACGCTGGATTTCGAGGGCTTTCTGGAGGGTGCACCCATCCCGGACAGCCGGATGGAAGCCGTGACCGTAGTGCTGGGCACCGGGCAGCTGATGCCCGCCGCAGAAGAAGCCGTGTACGGTCACTGCGCGGGCGAGACTTTCCGGTTCGATTTCACCTACCCCGCCGACTTCCGGGTGCCGGAGCTTTCCGGCAGGACCGCGCAGTTTGAAATTTGTCTGCACACAGTGGAGCGCAAGCAGGTGCCCCCGGTGGACGATGCCCTTGCAAAATCGCTGGGCTATGCAGACCTTGATGCCCTGCGGGAGAGCCTGCGGGAGAAAAAGCGCCTTTCCCACGAAGCCAACGCCGACCGCATTGCCGGGGCGGCGCTGCTGGATATGGCGGGCGCGAACCTGACCGTGGAGCTGCCCGCAGAGCTGCTGGCGCAGAACGCCGAATACCAGATGAACCAGCTGCGCCAGCGGCTGCGCAAGAGCAAAATGACCATGGAGCTCTACTGCAAGAGCGCCGGGCTGACCCCGGAGCAGGTGCGGGAGGGCTACCGCAGGGAAGCCGAGCGCCAGCTGCGGGCAATGCTGGCGGTGCGCGCCATCGCCGAAGCCGAAAAGATCACCGTGACCCAGCAGGAGGTGGACGCCGAGATCGCCCGCCTTTCCAAGCTGCACGACACCCCGGAAGAAGAGATCCGCAAGGTGCTCAGCCGGGACGCCATCGCCGCCGCCGTGACCAACCAGAAGGTGCAGCGTTTCCTGCTCGACCACGCCGCCCTTACCTCTGTTGTGGAAAAGGAGTAAGACCATGGGCTTTTTTACCAGAACTGCAATGGATGCCCTGATGAAGACCAGCCATCCCGAGATCAACCGCCGCCAGTGCTGGAACCTGCACCCCCACCGCAAGCCCTGCACGACCTGCAAGGACATCTGCCCCTACGGCGAGGAGATCTTTACCCGCCCGAACCTCGTCAAGGACTGGGACCCCTGCACCGACTGCGGACTGTGCGTTTCCGCCTGCCGCAGCGGCTGCATTGCGCCCTCGCCCGAGCAGGTGCAGCGGGATACCGCCGCAGCGGATTCCGACAACGATACCATCTGGATCGGCTGTGAGAAGTCCAGCCGCAAGAACACCGTGGTGCGCAGCTGCATCTGTGCCCTCTCGTGGGAGGCGCTGGCGTATCTGGCGCTGAACAAAAAGATCGTGCTGGACCTGACCCCCTGCGGGCAGTGCGAGAACGACCTGTGCGCCGAGCAGCTGCGCCGCGAACTGACCCGCCTTGTGGACTTTTTCGGTCAGCCGATGTTTGAAGCGCGGTTCTCGCTGGCATACGAGGAAAAGGAGTACCCCTACCATGTGCAGGAGCTGACCCGCCGCGAGATGCTGGAACAGGTGAGCCACGGCTCCAAGAGCGGCACCAAAAAGCTGCTGCAGATGCTGCCCGGCCTGCGCAGCGAGGAGGACAGCGGGGTGGACTTCCGTCTGCTGCTGCACCAGCGCACAAAGCAGCTGAAAGCCGCCATGGAAACGCCCCTGCAGTACGGCTACTATATGCCCAAGTTCACCGACAACTGCTTTGGCTGCGGCCGGTGCGAGAAAGCCTGCCGCGCCAATGCCCTGAAGTTTGAGGAGATGCCCAATGGCCAGACCCGCATGGTGCTTACCCCGTGGAAGTGCAGCGAGTGCGGCGTGTGCATGAACGTGTGCTCCAACAAGGGCTTTGACGGCATGAAGCTGTACCAGCTTACCACCCTTGGCCCCGTGGTGCTGCACAAGTGCACCAAGACCCTGTGCAAGCAGTGCGGCAAGCCCATTGCCCCGGACAGCGCCGAGGGTCTGTGCTCGGTGTGCCGCATCAAGGCGCGCACCCTGAAACGGCAGGAGGAGGCACGTCAGCGCGCCGAGCAGCTGAAGGCCGAGCGTGCCGCCAAGGCCGCCGAGGAGGCCGCCAAGGCAGCGGAAAACGCTGCCGGAACCGCTGTGGAAGCCGCCCCGACCGTGGAGACTGCCGCAGCCCAGACCGTGGAGACCGCTGCAGCCCAGACCGTGGAGACCGCTGCAGCCCTGCCGGAGACCATCCCCGCCGGGCAGAGCGCTGCCCCGGCCAATGTAACTGCACCTGCTCTCGGAGAGCCGGTCTCCGAATGATGATAAAGAAAGGTCTGATCCTATGATGGAAGATGACAAGGAGCCGGTCTACGCCTCCAAGGCAAAGCCATGGCTGAAATATTATGAGGAAAAGTACATCCACCAATCCGTGCCGGAGTGCTCGGCCTTTGCGCTGGTCTGCCGCAACAACGAGCGGCATCTGGGCGACACCGCGCTGGAATACTACGGCCGCAAGTTCAGCTACGCCGACCTGATCGTGCAGATAAAAAAGACCGCCGCCGCCCTGCAGGCGCTGGGGGTGAAAAAGGGCGATATCATCACGGTGGTCAGCGTGATGACCCCGGAGGTGGTCTACACCTTCTACGCCGCCGACCTGCTGGGCGCTACCCTGAATCTGGTGGACCCCCGGTACAGCGCCGAGGGCATCCGGGAGTACATCGAAGAGGTGGAGTCCCGCCTGCTGATCTGCCTGAACGTGGTGTACCCCCGCTGCCATCAGGCCGCAAAGCGCACCAGCGTGGAGCGGGTGGTGGTGCTCAGCCCCGCCGACAGTCTGCCGCTGGCCAAAGCCGTGGGCTACAAGCTGACAGAGCCGGATAAAAACCGCTACGCCTCCAACGTGCTGCGCTGGAAGGACTTTATCGCCGCAGGCAAAGGGCACAGCCCCGCCGCCGCGCCCTACGACCCCCAGCACACCTGCGTGGTGGTGCACACCGGCGGCACCACCGGCTCGCCCAAGGGCGTTATGCTGACCGACTACTGCTTCAACGCCCTTGCGCAGGAGTTTGCCGCCCAGAGCCGTCTGTTCCACCGCGGGCAGAAGCTGCTGAACGTCATGCCGCCCTTCATCGCCTACGGTTACAGCTGCGGCATCCATATGCCGCTGGTCATGGGGCTGCATGTCATCATCATCCCCAATCTGGACCCGGAAAAGCTGGGCGCACTGGTGTGGAAGTACAAGCCCGCGCACATGTTCGGCGTGCCCACCCACTACCAGCAGCTTGCCGCCGACCCGCTGCTGAAAAACAAAGACCTCTCCTTCATCCGCAACTATGCCGCCGGAGGCGATTCCCTCTCGCTGGGCGCGGAGCAGACGGTGAACCGGTTCCTCAAAGCCCACGGGGTGGAGTACCCGCTGGCAAAGGGCTACGGCATGACCGAGGTATCCTCGGCAGCCACCATTGCCGCCGGCAACGTGACAAAGCCCGGCAGCGTGGGCATCCCCATGGTCAACACGGTGGTCTCCATCTTCGAGCCGGGCACCGAGACCGAGCTGCCCATCGGTCAGCGCGGCGAGATCTGCATCTGCACCCCCACCGCCATGAAGGGCTACTACAACAAGCCCGAGGAGACCGCCTACCTGCTGCGCCGCCACGCCGACGGCCAGCTGTGGGCGCACACCGGCGATATCGGCTCCATGGACGAGGACGGCTTTGTGTATCTGGATGCCCGCATCAAGCGCATCATCATCCGGCACGACGGCTTCAAGGTGTTCCCCTCCATGATCGAAAACGTCATCAGCCGCCACCCCGCCGTGCACCAGTGCTGCGTGGTGGGCTGCGCCGATACCGACCACACCCAGGGACGTCTGCCCTTCGTCTTTGTGGTGCTGGAGCCTGCCGCCACCGGCAAAAAGCGCCAGATCCTGCGGGAGCTGCGCCAGCTGTGCCTTGAGGAGCTGCCGGAGTATGTGCAGCCCGCCGCCTCGGCCTATAAGATCATTCCCGAAATGCCCCTGACCCCCGCCGGTAAGGCCGACTACCGTAAGCTGGAAGAAGAGGTGGGGTAACCCCCCTGCCCTTGAGAAAGAAGGAATCCTCCATGAAACATCCCCGTTTTACCGCCTGGCTGTGCAGCGCCGCTGCGCTGGTGCTGCTGGCTGTGCCTGCCTTTGCCCAGCAGCCCGACGCCCTGCCGCCGGAACAGACCGCCCCCGCCGCGCAGGAGCAGCCCGCCGAGGCAGCTGCCCAGCCCGCTGCGGAAGCCCCTGCCGCCGATCCTCAGCGCACCTATGTAGCGCTGGGTGACAGCATCGTTTCCGGCGTGGGTCTGCCGGATTTCAAGTACACCGAAGCCGCCATCGGCATAGACGCGGCCCCAAACTTCGAGGGCTACCCGGAGCAGTGCTATGTTTCGCTGGTGGGCAAAGGCCTTGGGCTGGACCGCCAGCACGCCATCAACCTTGGCCTGCCCGGGCTGACCACCGGCGACCTTGCGGATATGCTGCACACCGGCGCAATGCCCCAGATGAACCAGCAGGCGGGCACCTACTACGTCTACCCCCAGATGCTGGACTACCTCAAGCGCGCGGATGTCATCAGCGTGCAGATCGGCTCCAACGATGCGCTGGTGCCCGCCCTTGTGGCGCTGGGCAACGCCACCAACTGGAAGAGCGAGCAGCTGGTAGCCACCATGGTCAGCGGCGTGCTGCGCGAGCCCAGCTTTGAGAACCTGCAGCGGCTGAACAGCGACCTTTCCCGCCTGCGGCTGACAAAGGAAGAAAAACAGGCCACCACCCAGCTGCTGCTGGGCGGCGGTACGGATGCCATCTGCGAGCAGGCGTATCAGGAAGCCGCCGTGCATATGCCGCAGGTCGTAGCGGAGCTGCGGGCGCTGAACCCGGACGCGCAGATCATCCTTTTGGGCTACACGAACCCTGTGCCCCTGCTGCCGGAGTGGACACAGCTGTTCCGGCGGCTGAATGCCCTTAGCAAGAGCCTTGCCGCCCAGAACGAGAATGTGACCTATGTGCCCATCCCCTTTGCCATGACCGCCACCGACGCCCACCCCACCGTGAGCGGGCATAAGTACATCGCCAACCGCATCCTGCGGGCGATCAAAAAATAAACACAACGCACCATGCCGGGCAGCCTGCAAGCTGTCCGGCATTTGCATTTTCACGGGGAGGGGGCAGCAAGGCTAATAGGTGCTGCCCCTCATCCGGCGCTACGCGCCACCTTCCCCCGGCGGGTGAAGGCTTCAGCGATGGCGGGAAACTTTGCGGCAGCACCAAAAGGCGTCCCCTTGGGGGAGCTGGCTTTGCGCAGCAAAGACTGAGGGGGTATCCCCGGGAGCTGGCAAAGCCGTCAGGCTTTGACGGAGGGAGTTTCCTCCTCCTCCACCATCCGCTCATAGTCGGCGGTAAAAAGGCGCTGGGGCAAAGCGCTCGTCATGGCAAGGGCGGCGTTCCACTGCTCCTCGCCCGTCAGCTCCCCGCTCACCGGCGGAAAGTGCGCCAGAATGGCGTCCAGCTCCTGCTGCACCCGCTTTGCCACCCAGATGCCGCGGTCGGTCAGGTAAATTTTACCGTAGTACTCCTTTACGATCATGCCCTGCTCCATGAGCAGGTTCAGAATGCGCACCACCGAGGGTTTTGTCACCCCCAGCTTTTCCGCAATGCTGCGGGAGCTGATGTCCAGATGGGTGCGGCTTACCTCGTAGATGGCCAGCAGATAGCGCAGATGCGCTGCGGTCAGCTGCATACCGGTCACTCTCCTTTTATGCCGGGGTCTGCCCGGTGTTATCATAAGCTAACTTTATTTCACTTAAAAAAGGAGCGCGAGCCGAGAGTTTCAGCCCGCGCTCCTTGCGGTTCAGTGCTTATTAGTTCAGTGCTCAGTGGCAGCCCTTGCAGTGGCTGCAATCGCCGCCGCAGCTGCAGCCGCCGCCGTGCTTGTGGGTGTGCCATACGACCCAGCCCAGCGCGCCGAACACCAGCGCTGCCACGATGATGGTGGGCAGATTAAAGTTTGTAGCAATAAATTCCATCATACAGCATACACCCTTTCGTTTCTATCAGATACGGGAAGTATCCAGCTTTACTTCGTTGTTGTCGGCGTACTTGTTGGGGCGCACCATCAGGTAGATAAACGCTGCCAGCACCACAACAGCCACCACGGTGAACAGGCCAAAGTGCACCTCGCCGGTGATAAGGCCGCCCAGCTGATACACCACCAGCGCTGCGCAGTAGGCCAGTGCGCACATATAGCCGATGGCAAAGGCCGTCCACTTGCCGTTGTTCATCTCGCGCTTGATGGCACCCATTGCGGCAAAGCAGGGGGCGCACAGCAGGTTGAAGATCATGAAGGCGTAAGCGGACAGTGCGGTGTAGTCCTGTGCGACCGCTGCCCAGATCTCGTCGCCGTTCTCGGAAAGCTCGCCGCCGAAGTGGTACAGCACACCGAGGGTGCCAACCACGTTCTCCTTGGCGATCAGGCCGGTAACGCTTGCCACAGTGGCCTTCCAGTTGCCGAAGCCCAGAGGTGCAAAGATCCATGCGACCTTGGTGGCGATAGCAGCCAGCACGGAGTTGTCCTGATCCTCGACCATACCGAAGGCACCGTTCTCAAAGCCGAAGCCCTGTGCAAACCACAGGATGACGGTGGCGAGCAAAATCACAGTGCCTGCGCGCTTGATGAAGGACCAGCCGCGCTCCCAGGTTGCCCGCAGCACGTTGCCCCATGCGGGCACATGGTAGGCGGGCAGCTCCATGACGAAGGGGGCGGGGTCGCCCGCAAAGGCCTTGGTCTTTTTCAGCATGATGCCGGAGCAGATGATGGCTGCTATGCCGATGAAGTAGGCAGACACTGCCACCAGCGAGGAGCCGCCGAACATTGCACCGGCGATCAGGCCGATGATGGGCATTTTTGCGCCGCAGGGGATGAAGCAGGTGGTCATGATGGTCATGCGGCGGTCACGCTCGTTCTCGATGGTACGGCTGGCCATAACGCCCGGCACGCCGCAGCCGGTGCCCACCAGCACCGGGATGAAGCTCTTGCCGGAAAGGCCGAACTTGCGGAAGATACGGTCCATGATAAAGGCCACGCGGGACATATAGCCCACGTCCTCCAGAATGGACAGCAGGAAGAACAGCACCAGCATCTGGGGCACAAAGCCCAGTACCGCGCCCACACCGGCCACGATGCCGTCCATGATCAGGCCGTACAGCCAGCCCGCCACGCCGATGCTCTCCAAAAAGCCTCCCAGCGCATTGGGAACGATCTCACCGAACAGCACATCGTTGGTCCAGTCGGTGGCAAAGGTGCCGATGGCCCAGCCGCCGTCCGCAATGGAGGTGCCCATGGACAGGGAGTACATCAGGTACATCACCACTGCAAAGATGGGCAGTGCCAGCACGCGGTTGGTAACGATCCGGTCGATCTTATCGGAAACGGTCAGGTGCTCCACGCGGGCCTTCTTCTTGACAGCCTTGCCCACCACGGTGTTGATGTAGGCGTAGCGCTGGTTGGTGATGATGCTCTCGGCGTCATCGTCCATCTCTTTTTCGCAGTCCTGAATGTGCTCGTCGATGTGGTCCACCAGTGCCTTGTCGAGCCCCAGCTCTGCCAGCACCTTCTCGTCCCGCTCGAACAGCTTTACCGCGTACCAGCGCAGGAAACGGTCATCCACCTTGCCCTGAATGCTCTCCTCGATGTGGGCAATGGCGTGCTCCACACTGCCGGTGAACACATGGGGCAGCTCGCCGGTCTTGGCGGCCTTGGCAGCGGCTACCGCAGCCTTGGCGGCGGCCTCGGTGCCCTCGCCCTTCAACGCGCTGATCTCCACTGCCTGACAGCCCAGCTCTGCGCTCAGCTTCTTCAGGTCGATGGTGTCGCCGTTCTTGCGCACCAGATCGATCATGTTCACAGCCATGACCACCGGGATGCCCAGCTCGATCAGCTGGGTGGTCAGGTAGAGGTTGCGCTCGATGTTGGTGCCGTCGATGATGTTCAGGATGGCGTCGGGCTTCTCCTTCACAAGGTAAGTACGGGAGACCACCTCTTCCAGCGTGTAGGGGGACAGCGAGTAGATGCCGGGCAGATCCTGAATGACAACGTCCTTGTCGCCCTTCAGTTTGCCTTCCTTTTTTTCCACGGTCACGCCGGGCCAGTTGCCCACATACTGGTTGGAGCCGGTCAGGTTATTGAACAGGGTCGTTTTGCCGCAGTTCGGGTTGCCGGCCAGTGCAATTTTAATGCTCATTGCGGATACCTTTCCTCCCTTTGGTCTTATCAGACTACTTCGATCATCTCAGCGTCCGCCTTGCGCACGCTCAGCTCGTAGTTGCGCACGGTCAGCTCCATGGGGTCGCCCAGCGGCGCCACCTTGCGCACATAGATCTGCACCCCCTTGGTGATGCCCATATCCATGATGCGGCGCTTCACCGGGCCTTCGCCGTGCAGCCGTGCCACGGTGGCGGTCTCGCCCACCTTTACGTCTTTCAGTGTTTTCATCGTACTCGTTCCTCCCTTGCAGTATTTCATGCAGCACCGGGAAGGCGCTGCCTCAGTCCACCATGATGCGGCTTGCCATGGTCTTATCCAGTGCCAGCCGGCTCTGCTTGACCTGCACGATCAGGTTGCCCGCGATCTCGTTGACCACGGTCACCTCGCTGCCAACCACGAACCCCAGCTCGGCCAGATGCAGCCGCACCTCGTCCTTGCCGCTGATCCTGCGGATGGTGACGGTCTCGCCTGCTTTTGTCATCGTCAAAGGCATCATCGCTGTGCTCCCCTTCCATAAAAATGATGTGATGCTGCGGTGGTTAGTCAGCCGTAACTATCAGCGTAGATAGTTTACTGCTGCTAACCAAGCTTGTCAATAGATTTTTCATATCTCGTAGTTAGTTTATATGAACAAACAAATTTTATGCCGGAACCGGCCCACATTTTTATCAAAATCATCAATGACTAACTCTATTTCTTGAGCTAAAGTTAGCCAATGTTTACATTTTCAGAGGGTCGTTTTGCCATTTTATAGGGCAGGGTGACGGAGAAGCACGACCGCCCGGCGCAGGGGTCAAAACTGCACCGGGCGGTCATGTGTAAAAAGGAGGATCGCTCTCTCCTGTGTCGGAAGCATAGGAGAGTTGCCAGGATAAAAGAGAGTATTTGAAAAGAGAATATCAATTTTTCAGGCGGCGACTGCCAGCTTTAAAATGGGCGTGCCGCTGTGGAACAGCCGCAGGTACACCGCCGTGCACTTGGCCAGCTGGTCAAAGTGCTGCCGGGCTGCGGCGGGGTCGCCGTAGGACTTCCAGCACCCGCAGCAGGTAAAGCACTTGCCCCGGTGGCGGATAAAGCCCACCACATCCTCCAGCGGATAGCCCAGAAATACCCCGATCTCGTGGGGGAAATCCGCCGCCTCCGCCGCGCAGCACAGCCGCAGGCTGAGCTGGTCCAGCAGCGCGTTGCAGTCCGCGGCATCTTCCGGCAGACGGTAGCCCTCCCGGGCTAAAAAGCCGCGCACAGCGGCATCTGCCAGCACCGTTTGCAGCTTGGCGGCGCGGTAGACGTACACCAGATACTGCCGGGTAGCGATGCACCCCCGCAGCACCCGCACCTGCAGGCCCTTGGGGTTCAGCTGGGCGTTCCAGCCCGCCACCCGCCGGGCAAGGTCGGCACGGTTTCGCGTTTCGTAGCGGAACAGCCCCGCAGGCTTCAGCCCCGCCAGTACCGGGGCACATTGTTCGATCATTACGGTCTCAAAATCACGCTCCATGGCGGTTCTCCTTTGGCGGCGGTGTCGGGATCAGTGTGCCCCGGATGCCGGGCGGTTATAAGTAAGACGTAGCTAACCGCCACCCCAAAAAAGAAGCAGCACACCCGGTCTGCGGGCGCTGCCGGTGGGGTCTCACATGGTTAGTTGTTTCTAACGCCAGTAGTGTACCACAACGCAGCGGGCTGTGTCAAGCCTTTCCGGCAAAAAAGTTATTTATGGCAAACCACACCCGCGCTACCCTTCCGGCGGCGGTTATGATATAATGGGGTATTATCGGGTCTGCCCCTTGGGGCGCACCCCTGCCAAGGAGGCCAAACCCATGCCCACACCCATCACCGCGTCTACCCTGTCTGCGCTGCTGAGCGCCGCGCTGGCGCAAAAGCCCACCCGTCCGCTGGTGCTGGCGCTGGACGGCCGCTGCGGCAGCGGCAAGACCACCCTTGCCAACGCGCTGGCGGCGCAGCTGCCCGGCTGCACCCTGCTGCGCACGGATGATTTCTACCTGCCGCCCGCCCGGCGCAGCCCGGACTGGGCGCACACCCCCTGCGCCAACATGGACCTTACCCGCTTGCGGGACGAAGCCCTGCGCCCTGCCTACGCGGGACAGCCCGTAGCCTACCGGGCGTACAGCTGTCGGCAGGGGGCTTATCTGCCCCCGGCACAGCTGCCCGCGCAGCCGCTGGTGATCTTAGAGGGCAGTTACAGCCACCACCCGCTGCTGCGCCCCTACGAGACGCTGCGGGTGTTCGTGGCCTGCACCAAGGCCGAGCAGACCCGGCGCTTACAGGCACGGGAGGGCGCACGCTACGCGGATTTTGCCGCCCGGTGGGTGCCGCTGGAAGAGGGGTATTTTGCGCAGTACAGCATAGCCGAAAGCGCGGATTTTGTGGTGGAGACCACTAAATAAAGCAAAAGCCGGACAGTCCATTGGCTGTCCGGCTTTTGGTTTTGCTTGATTTACAGGCTGTTACTTATTCTTGTACATATCCTGATAGTAGTTCTGGTAGTCGCCGCTGGTGACGTGGTTCATCCACTCCTCGTGGTTCAGGTACCAGTCAATGGTCAGCACGATGCCCTTCTCAAAGGGAGTTTCGGGGTACCAACCCAGATCGTTCTTGATCTTGGTGGGGTCGATGCCGTAGCGGCGGTCGTGACCCAGACGGTCAGCGACGTGCTTGATCAGCTCCTCGCTGATGCCCTCGTCCTGCAGACGGTCGTGCAGCTGGTTGATGATGGTCTTGACGATGAAGATGTTGGGGCGCTCGTTGTGGCCGCCCACGTTGTACACCTCGCCGACCTTGCCGCCGTTTGCCACCATATCAATGGCCTTGCAGTGATCCTCCACATACAGCCAGTCGCGGATCTGCATACCATCGCCGTAGACGGGCAGCTGCTTGTGGTGCTTGACGTTGTTGATCATCAGGGGGATCAGCTTCTCCGGGAACTGGTAGGGGCCGTAGTTGTTGGAGCAGCGGGTGATGTTCACCGGCATGCCGTAGGTGTCGTGGAAGGCCATGACGAACATATCGGCGCTGGCCTTGGAGGAGGAGTAGGGGCTGTGGGGGCACAGGGGCGTGGTCTCCATAAAGAAGCCGTCTGCGCCCAGAGCGCCGTACACCTCATCGGTGGACACCTGCAGGTACTTCTTGCCCTCTTTCCAAGTCTTGGCATCGGCGTCATACCATGCCTCCTTGGCGCGCTGCAGCAGGTTGACGGTGCCCATCACGTTGCTCTGCACAAAGATCTCGGGGTTCTTGATGGAGCGGTCCACATGGCTCTCGGCGGCAAAGTTGATGACGTAGTCGAAATCGTACTTTGCAAACAGGCTCTCCACCAGCTCCTTGTCGCAGATGTCGCCCTGCACGAACACATGGCGGGGGTCGCCCTCCACGTCCTTCAGGTTTTCCAGATTGCCCGCGTAGGTCAGCTTATCCAGATTGACCAGCAGGATCTCCGGGTATTTTTTGAGCATATAGTGCACAAAGTTGGAACCGATAAAACCGGCACAGCCGGTGATCAGATAGGTTTTCATAGGTCAGTATCCTCTTTATTTATTTGTTGTTGTTCCCGGACTGCGGGCGGGCTGCGGCGCGGGCGCGTTCCTCCTCGGCGCAGCAGTGCTTTGCCACAAGGTAGAGGTTCTTGTTCATGCTGTTCATGGTCTTGCCCATGGCCTTGGTGTATGCTTCCAGCCCTTTGTTCATGCTGTGAAGCTCCTCATAGGTAGCTTGGGTGTACCGTGCCAGACCCGCGCTCATGTTGCTGAGCTCCTTGTGAGTGGCCTCGGTATGCTCCACCAGCTCCGCAAAGGCGTACAGCACCCATGCAAGAAACATCTGCAAGACCCAGAACACCACGGCGACCACCAGCCCCAGCACGATGGCTGAAAACCGACTAAAGGGCTTCAGCATTTCATGGACCGCGCCGCACAGCATGGATGCAAGCACAAAGGCCAGCACACACTGCACCTTTGCAAGCAGCTTTAATATCTTGACAGATCTGCCAAAAATCGCATCAAACATGATACATCCTCAGTTCTTCCGCAGGGGGGATTTTCAGTTTTTTTCAGCCCTTCATGCCGTTTTCGCCGTCCCAGTGGGCGAAGAAACAGGCCAGAGCATCCTTCCAGTCGCGGACATCGTTGCCCACGGTGCAGCGCAGCATCCGGTTGTCCAGTGCGCTCCACTTGGGGCGGTCGGCGCTGTCCGGGTGCTTTGCCTTGTACTCCTCGCTGGTGCAGGGGGCAACGGTAGCGTCCACACCGGAAAGGCGGATGATCTCGGCAGCAAAATCGTACCAGGAGCAGATGCCTTCACCGGTGCAGTGGTACAGGCCGTACTCGTGGGTCACGCACAGCTGCAAGATCTCGTGGGCAAGGTCGGCAGCGTTGGTGGGGTTGCCGCACTGGTCGTTGACCACTTCCAGCTTGCCGAACTTTTTGCCTGCATTCACGATGGTCTTGACAAAGTTTTTGCCGTAGTAGCTGTACAGCCACGCGGTGCGCACGATGAAGTGGCGGTGGCAGAACCGCTCCACATACTTTTCGCCCATGAGCTTGGTGGAGCCGTAGGCGCTGATGGGCCCGGGCAGGGTGGCTTCATCCTGCGGGATGCCGCCGTTCTCCCGGCCGGAGAACACATAGTCGGTGGAAACGTGCACCAGCCGTGCGCCGGTCTTTTCGGCAGCCTGCGCCAGATTGCGGGGGCCAAGGGCGTTTGCCTTAAAGGCATCGTCGTGGTGCACCTCGCACCCGTCCACGTTGGTGTAGGCGGCGCAGTTGATGATGATATCCGGGCGGTTGCGCCGCACGAACTCGTCCACCATCCTGTAGTTGGAGATATCCAGCTCCGGCAGATCCACCGGGATCACCGTAGCGTTGAGCAGCTTTTCGGGGATGGGGCCCAGCTCGCTGCGGCCCTCCTGCAGCTGCTTGAGCAGCTCTGTGCCCAGCTGCCCCTTGCAGCCTGTGACAATGATTTTCATACCAATGTGCCTTTCCTTATGCTTAGTAGCGCAGCTTGCCGTCGGCCACGTTCTTCAGATGCTGGCCGTAGGGGCTCTTGCCGTAGCGCTCGGCGCTTTCCAGCAAGGTGTCGCGGTCGATCCAGCCGTACTTGAAGGCGATCTCCTCCGGTGCGCTGATCTTGATGCCCTGACGCTTCTCGATCATGTGCACAAAGTCGGCAGCCTCCACAAGGCTCTCCATCGTGCCGGTGTCCAGCCATGCAAAGCCGCGGCCCAGCAGCTGCACATCCAGCTCGTCCTGCTTCAGGTACATATCGTTCAGGGTGGTGATCTCCAGCTCGCCGCGGGCAGAGGGCTTCACCTGCTTTGCCATCTGCACCACTTCCTTGTTGTAGAAGTACAGGCCGGTGATGGCGTAGTTGGACTTGGGATGCTGGGGCTTTTCCTCCACGCTGAGCACCTTGCCGTCCTTGTCGAACTCCACGATGCCAAAGCGCTCGGGGTCCTGCACATAGTAGCCGAACACGGTGCAGCGGCCCTTGTTCTCTGCGTTGGCCACGGCGCTCTTGAGCAGCTTGGAGAAGCCGTTGCCGTAGAAAATGTTATCGCCCAGGATCATGGCGCAGCAGTCGTCGCCAATGAACTCCTCGCCCAGAATAAAGGCCTGTGCCAGACCATCCGGAGAGGGCTGCACCTTATACTGCAGATGGATGCCGTACTGGCTGCCATCGCCCAGCAGTGCCTCAAAGCGGGGCGTATCGGTAGGGGTAGAGATGATCAGGATATCCTGAATGCCCGCCAGCATAAGGGTGGACAGCGGATAGTAGATCATGGGCTTGTCGTAGACCGGCAGCAGCTGCTTGCTGGTGACCATGGTCAAGGGATAGAGCCGTGTGCCGGCACCGCCGGCGAGAATAATGCCTTTCATACTTGTGCACTCCTTTTTTCTTATAAAAAGATGTGCAGCTTAATTCAAAGCGGAGCTGCGTCCGCTGTAAACGATTTTGGGTCTGCCATGGCCGCATTTTTGCAAAAGACGATGGCAGTACACTTTATTTTACTATGAAAGCACGCAAAATGCAAGAGGCGGAAACGGCAGAAAGCGGTGTGCCAACGGCACACCGCTTTCTGCGAATCAAAAACACTATTTTTCTTCCCCGCTCACCACGCAAAGCCCCACTTGGAAAAGTAGCGCAGCAGGCTGCGCAGCTGCCACAGAAAGGGCTTCAGGCTGCGGTGCGCCGCACGGTGCCATGCGTGGATGGCGGTGTACTGGGGCACCAGATACGCCTTGCCCCGGGTGCGCATCTTCTGGGTCAGGTCGGCGTCCTCCACATACATGAAGTAGCCCTCGTCAAAGCCGCCCACGGCCTTGAAGGCGGCAGTGTCCACCGCCGAAAAGCTGCCGGTGCAGAACTCGATCTCGGTGGGCTTTGTCAGGTCTTTGTCTGCCATCAGGTAGCGGTCGTTGTACTTTGCCCAGAAGCGCAGACAGGGCAGCTGACGGTAGACCATGGCGCGCACGTTGCACCGGCGCAGCGGCAGCTGCTGGGGCTTGCCGTCCGGAAAGGTCAGCCCCGGGCGGGTCATCACCACGCCGGGGTGCGCCGCCATCCAGTCCGCAAGGTCGCTCAGGGTATCCGCCGTCAGCTGGATGTCCGGGTTCAGGATAAAGTGCACCCGGCTGTGCAGCAGCGAGAGCACCGTGTTGTGCCCGGTGCCGAAGCCGCCGTTCTCCAGCCGACAGAGCACCTGCACCGTCTGCCCGGGGACGGTGCGCAGGGTGCCGTCCTTGGCAGCGGCGGTCAGCTGCCGGCCGCTGCCGTCCGGGCTGGCGTTATCCACCAGATATAAGGTGAGTGGGTAGCGGCGGGTGCAGTCCAGCACGGTCTGGGCGGCCCTGATGGCCTCCCCGGCGCCGTTATACACCACGATACAGGCCGAAAGCTCCATCTGCGTTCCCCCTTTCGTTTTATCGTTGGCGGAAGGCTCACTCCAGCGGCTTGATGTCAAAGCTGAAGTCCTCCTTCATCAGGTCAAAGTTGGGGTTCATGCAGGGGTCGCCCGCAGCCAGCTGCTTTGCCCACCGCTTCTGGAAGCGCTCCACCTCAGAGGCAAAGCGCTTGCGCTTGGCAGGGCTTTCGTCCAGCCCGCGGCTCTTGCTCTCGTAGTGGTACAGCTGGGCAAAGGGGGTGAACACGTTGGTGTAGCCCGCCTCCCGCACGCGGACGCAGAAGTCCACATCGTTGAAGGCCACGGCAAAGCTCTCGTCCAGCCCGTTCACCTGCTCGTACACGTCCTTGCGCACCATCAGGCAGGCGGCGGTCACGGCGTACACATCCTGTGCATAGACCAGCCGTCCCATATAGCCGGGGTGTCCCACAGGGAAGTTCTTGTGCATATGCGCCGCCAGCGTCAGGAAGCCGAAACCGATGCCCGCGTGCTGGATGGTGTTGTCCGGGTAGAGCAGCTTTGCGCCCACGCAGCCCACACGGTCCTGCTGGGCATACATGACCATCTCCTCCATCCAGCGGGGCGAGATGACCTCGGTATCGTTGTTGAGCAGCAGCAGATACTCGCCGGTGGCAGCGCGTGCGCCAAAGTTGTTCAGGGCGCTGTAATTGAAGCCGGTGCCCTGCCATGTGAGCACATGCAGGGTGTCCGGGTGCTCCTTTTGCAGCTGCTCGTAGCAGCGGAAGGTGGCAGGCTCCTTGCTGTTGTTCTCGATGATGATGACTTCAAAATCCGGGTAGGTGGTCTTGCGGTAGATGGACTCCACGCACACCCGCAAATCGCCCGAATGGTCGCAGCTGGGGATCAGCACACTGACCCGCCCGGGCTTTGTGATGGTGTAATCGGTCTTGTAGAAGCCCGGGGTGTTGGGCACCATGGTCACCGCATCCACCGGCACGCCCATGCGGTCGTAGTGGGCACGCAGCGCCTTCATGGCTGCTTCCAGACAGTAGGTCTTGGCAGAGATATTGCTGGCCACGCTGGCGGGGCTGGAACGCCAGTAGTACAGCAGGTGCGGGATGTGCACGATCTTTTCTGCCTGCTCGGTCAGGCGCAGGTAGAGGTCGTAATCCTGACTGCCGTTGAACTCTGCCCGCTCATCGCCGCCCACCTTTGCCAGCAGCGCCGCGCTGAACACGCTCAGGTGGCAGATATAGTTGTTGGAGCGCAGGTTGTCCAGCATATAATCCGGCTTGAAGTGGTAGACCGTCAGATGGTCGATGTCCCCTTCAAAGGTCACTTCATCGGTGTACACAAAGTCCGCACCCTGCTTGGCGATGGCTTCCGCCACATACCACAGTGCGCAGGGGTGCAAAATGTCATCATGGTCCAGCAGGGCGATATATTCACCGGTGGCAAGGGCAAAACCCTGATTGGTGTTGCCCGCAATGCCCTCGTTGCTGTCCAGTTTCCGGTAGCGGATACGGCTGTCGGTGCGGGCGCGCTCCTGCACGAGGGCTCCCACGTCCGCGTCCTGTCCGGCATCCACCATGCACAGCTCCCAGTTGCGGTAGGTCTGGTTCTGCACCGAGTCCAGCAGCTCCACCAGAAAATCGTGGGGGGTGTTGTACAGCGGCACCACGATGCTGATCAGGGGTGCAGCGGGCTGGTCTGCGGCCTGTTTTACCAGCAGCTCCACGTCCGCAAAGCGGTCGGCGGGCATCGCCTTGCCCGGAAACAGCTTTTTGTACTCCTTTTTGGCCTTGGCCTGTGCCTTTACGCCCGCAAAGCCCACCCGGCGCAAGGTGGCAAAAAAGACGAACAGCGGGAAGGTGCGCCACAGCTGGCGGCACTTGCTTACCAGATACCGCAGCGGCCAGCTGGCCTTCCAGAAGGTGGAGTTGACCACGCTGTTCAGGGTCTTTTCCAGTTCCTGCTCGTGGCTGCGGCTCAGGGAAAGGTCGCTGCGCAGCCGCTCCAGCTGGGCAGTCTGCTCGGCAGCGGTGCGCTCCGCCAGCAGGGTGCGCTCCCGCAAGATGTCCAGCTGCTGCTCGTAGCCATCTTCAAGTTCCGGCAGCTCCGGGGCGTCCATGCGGCAGAACAGCGCCGTCAGCTGCTCCTTGCCGCGGTCCTTCCACGCAAGCTCCCGGCAGAAGCCCTGCGCGGCAAGCTGCTGTGCGCAGTCTGCCATGCCGGCGTACTCTGCGCACACCAGCAGCACTTTTTCCGCCTGTACGGCGGGCAGGCTGACCCACTGGGGGTCTGCCACCACCAGCAGCTCCGGGGCGCTTTGCACCACCGCAGTATTCATTTTACAAAAAGCTTTTTCCAGCAGCCCGCTGTCCTCCAGCACCTGTACGCTGCGGGGAGCCAGCTCCCGCACAACGCGCTGTGCCAGTGCACGGCAGCGCTCGGCGGCCTCCTGATTCTGCTTTTCCTGATCCAACTCCATGCTGATACTCCAATCCGTGCGCTTTTCCACGCAGTTATGTTTCCCGTTCATTTTTCACAAACGGATATAGTATACCAAATCTTGCGGCGTTTGAGAAGGTTTTTCCAAAATTTCAGTGAAACACGTTCAGCGGAACAATCCCGCCAGCCAGCCGAACAGTCCGCCGCTGCGGGTAGTGCTGGTACGGATCTTCGCCCCGGTGTAGTAATGCTGCAGGATCTGCTTGTAATTCATGCCCTCCTCGGCGGCGTAGCCCACTGCGCCGCACTGGCTCATGCCCACGCCATGACCATAGCCGTAGTAGGTCATGCAGGGGGTGCCGCTGGCATCGGTGCCGAAATCGAAGCAGTAGCGGGAGGAAACGAACTGGTTGATATACCGGTAGCTGCGTCCGTTGGACACCAGCGTGTTGTACTGCACAAAGCCGCCCAGATCCTTGTGGGTGGTGTCAGCGCTCTGGTAGGGCTCGCCGGTGCGGCTGTCGTTGTATTCTATATAGGTGTAGTCCTTGCCGATCACCCGGCGCAGCAACTTGTGGTACTGCTCCTCGTAGGGGCTTTCCACGCTTTGCAGGTAGGGCACATCCGTGCCCCACGCGTCCAGACTGGCGCAGGTACCGTACACACCGGTCTGGGTGTTGTAGCCCGCACTGGCCGACCATACCGCATCGCACACGCTGCCGTTGTACACCAGCACCTCATCCCTGACCGCCTGCACCGCCTTGCGGATGGCATTGCGGGCAGAGGCCGGGATCTGATCGACCGGGGTATAGATCAGCGCATTGGTGGACGAGCCGTACTGCTTGTGATATTCCAGATAGGAGTGCACCGCCACCGCCTGCGCCTTCCACGCCTGCTGCGCGGCACTGGCGCTGACAAAGCTGCCAATGGAGCCAAGCTCGGTATAGGTGATGCCCACCAGACAGTCCTCAAGATCCAGCGTGACATTGCGCTTGAGCCCCTGCCCCTTGATGTTCAGGTAGGGCATGGTGATCTTATCCTTGGAGCCAAACAGCCAGCTGAGGCAGTTTTCGTCCTCTGCAGGGATCAGGGTGGTATCGGCCCCGCCGATGGTGGTGGCAGCCGAAGCCGCTGCCGCCGGGATGCAGACGCACAGCACCGCCGCCAGCAGAAAAGCCGCCGCGCGGCGGGCAAAAGAATGCAGATGTTTCAAAGTCCGGTTCCCTCCTTGTGGGTATCATTTACGTTTTGATCTGACCTTAGTGTAGCACAGCCCGCGCCGCCGGGCAAGAACCGGAGTCATGTATTTTACGCCATGCGGGACGATCTGAAAAAAGACGCAAACTTTCTCTTGATTTTGCCCAGGGAATCCGGTATAATAAAAGTCGTTCAAACCGATGCGCCGGTGTGTCGGAATGGCAGACGAGGGGGACTCAAAATCCCTTGTGCTAATAACACGTGTGGGTTCGACCCCCACCACCGGCATAAAAAAACTCCCCCAGCTTGTCTGGGGGAGTTTCTTTTTTATCTGCGGCGCGTGATCACGATCTCGTAGTTTGCATAGGTCGTGATCGCCACGCGGGACTTCATCATTTTCAACCAGTCCATGAGAAAATCGTTGAAAAGTACCGGGGAGTTATCAAGGCAGGGGTCAACCGTCTTGACGGGGTTCGCTTTCAGCCAGTTACTGTCAACGGCATACTGAAGGGCATCGGTCAGCTCCCTGTGCCAATCCAGAAGCTGCTGTACGGTCGCTTCCTCCTGCTGACGCTCATAGCGGAAAAACATTTCCAGATCGCGCGGAGTGAGTGCTTTTAAAGACAGCCGCTTTCGTTTAAAGTACGGGATGATGACCCTGCCCATATCGTAGGCGTATCGACCGTAAGTATCCGGGGAAAGGTTCATCACGCTTTCCCGCAGCCAGCGGGTCAGGTATTCCGGCACAGACAGGTCACCGACCTGCTGCAAGGAATCCGGTCTGCCCTCCCACGCTTCCACGATGTGCCGCAGGGCTTCGCAGTAGATCTCTTCGCCCAGCTGGTAGATCTCGCGGGGATAGATCAGCTTGCTGCTGTGGATGACCGAAAGCTGGTACGGCGGGTTGATACCGATGAAAGAATTGTTGTCGTTCAGGCGCATCGCATTTCCTCCTTAATTCTCCAAATGTACTTCTCGGCTTCCTCTAAGATCTCAGCCACCTGCTGCTTGCGCTTCGGGCTGGTGAGCAGGCTGGGATTGAAGGTGAAGCTGTATTCCAACCGCTGGATCATGGCATGAACCGCGGATTGCAACTCGGTGTACAGCATCATTTCCTCGATGCTTCCGGCGTTCTCAAAAGACGATTTGATGGGCGTATAGGGGTAGACAGGTGGTTTGCCATCCACCACCTCAGGCGGCGCGTAGACCGCCGTAGAGCGCCGGATAGGCTCCATCTGCTGGATGCTGCCCATGGGGTTCAGCGCAAGGCTGATACGCACTGCATCATCCACCCTGCGCATCTCCTCCGGGGTCAGATGCCCCAGATACTTCAGCGCCCGGCTCTTGTCGATGGTGAAAATCTGCTCTGCCTGCACAACGGACGGCATATTCAACCCTGCGTTTTCCAACAGGCAGTGGGTCGGCTGGTTTACTTTCTTTTCCGCCTTGCTTGTCAATGTGGCCACGATCAGCGTGGGCGAGTAAAAATTCCCCACATCGTTCTGGAGAACGACTGCCGGACGATTCCCGCTTTGCTCTGAACCAGTGGCGTTGTCGAAACGGGTGAAGAAAATGTCTCCACGCTGGAATTTCCAGTTTTGAATCAAAAGCTGCCCTCCTTTGTAATATGTACACCGCCCGCTGCACCTCCTTGGCAGTGTGCGGTGTGTTTGTTCAGCGGTTCATCACAACGTAGTCATGACCGCGCCGGGTCTGGCAGACTGTGCAAGTGTCCATGCTCCGGTCTGCGCTGGGAACAATGGCGATTTTGAACGCCTTGGATTCTACAAAACTACAAAGGCAGACACCGCAGAGCGTGCGGATGGACCGGATCATCTCCGGGGTCAGTTCCATTTCCTCGTAGATCGCTTGCTCTAAGGTGGTACGGTCGTTCTCGTTCATAAAACCTCCTATGTAGGACGAAAATGTGAATATATGGAATAAGTAAAAAGAACAGACGTGGACGAAGACCGAAAACAGCATTCGGCCACGCCTGATTTAATAAGTTAAGGTCTCCCATATTCGCCCTCGGCTCCCTAGGAGTGGGGAATCGTCCGGCGGCGGGCTTACACCGCACCATTGGCATTTCAGCCATCCCGTCTTCGTTATGGCCGGGTTGCGAATTACAGAAGTACCGGACGATTGAACTATTCTGTTTTCAAGGAGCGCGAGGTCGGATACTTTGCCCTGCGGCAGATGCCGCTTGGGAAATTGTCCCTTCACTTACGAGCCATCGAGAAGGGGCAAATTGTTACCCGGAAAAGAAAATAGTTCAAAAGTTCTTCAAAAACATAGTCATTCGCTCGATTCGCTTATGAATTGTAATCCTTTTGGATTCCAAGGCACTTGCAATCTCGGACTCGGTGTACCCGGCATAGACATAGAGCGTAAGGATTTTGAGATCAAGTTCCGATAAGCTTTCAAGAGCAGCCAGCAGCCTCTCATTCTCGATTTCGCCGATCCATGCAAAGCGGCTCTTGGTTTCGCGGTAGGTATCCGTTACCGTGATCGCAGCCTCATATTGCTTAAGATCAGCTGCTTTCCTTGCGTCAACGTCATCTTCGCCATCACAGACTGCCACCGTGTTGGCATCATAGGCGCGTTCACTGTTCAGGACGCCCAGATCAAACTCATACATCACCTGAATTGCCTCTTCGCTCATTCCGGCTTCGCGGTACTGCACACGGAGTTGCTCCCACTTTGCGTTCAGCTTGCGACGTTCATTACCATTATTGAAACTCATGTGTAACCTCCAAATTCTCGATAAGTCGTGAAAAGTCGAAAATTTGGAAGGCTAGCGATAAACACCGCAGGGGTTCACAGCCATGCGCTGCTTGTAGCCGGAGATCTTCTTCTCCCGCAGCTTGTCTACGCAGTTCATCACGTCAGTCATTTTCGTGTCCTTTCCCCCGGACTCAGGGAGGGGAAGGATACCGATGACGGAGACTGGATAGAAGGGGTCACGCCATGCACTGAACCAGCCTGCAAAACGCAAAAAGGCCCAATTCCAGAGATGGGAGGTACACCCATAGACCGGTCGTTCTACCGCAGCAGACAGCGTCTGCCGGCTGGTAAAACTCCGTTATGGTATCCTTAACCCTCTCTAGAATCGGGCCTTACGATATTATTTTTGTTCTTAGAACTTGCCTTCTTGGGGGTTCGTCCCTTGAACTGACTACATGATAACCGAGAACACCTCAAATCACCAGTTCATCAGATGAGCTCTAAAAAGCAGCACACAAAGCATCGTTATTCCGTGCTTTTATAAAAAGTACCGTCATGTCAGATTCTCTTATGCAGCCTTACTGCGCCGTTTTATTACCGTTTAGGGCTCACTTCTTGAGCCCTTACCTCAGAAAAAATTTCAAAAAAAAAGAGGCGACCAGACCGTTTTATGGTCCAATCGCCTCATAGGTATGTTCTATTGTGTCCGCATTAACAGGCAGTTTTGAGTGGCGCACATCCACATGCTGCAAGGCAGACATTGACTTGTTCGATGCCCTCTTTGTAATACTCCGTCAGAATCATCTGATAGACAGTATTCTTTTGATTGTTGAAATCCAGCGTGATTCCGCACATCCTCAATAAATCACCGCTTACAGGTGGCGGAAGGTGCAGTGCCACCGAGATGGCAACGATCTGCTCCACACTTGCATCCTGTCCTGCACGAAGCCGCTTTACCGTAGATACAGAGAGCCCAGACTCTGACTCCATCTGTTCCACAGACATATCCCGGTCGTTCATCAGCAGCTTTAGAGCGTCTCCGAACTCAAGTTTTGCAATCATCTTCCGCATTGCCATGGACCACTGAACCTCTGCCATAAACTCATCTGGCGCAGCCATCCCCTGCTCAGCAGTATTCTGGCGGCAAACCGAGTTGACATTGACGGATGCCGCTTTGGTCTCGGTATTCTTATGTACAGCGGATGCCACCTCGGTTCACCTCCTTCGCTGAAAATTTTAATAAAAAAAGACCGGAGCAAATTCAGATTTCAAGTTGCTTACGCATTACTTGTTTCTAAATTTACTCCGGTCTTATGTATTTCCGTTTCCGTACTCATTGACCGGACGTGTATTAGCCAGACATTTTATAGTCTTATCAGCAAGTAGACGCACTTCAACCTTACAGTAGTGTTTTAGTATTGAATTAAGGACCGTTTAGTTATAACTCCTCAATAATTGTGCGCTGACTGCCTCCAACAATCGCGGCACTCTACTAAAAACCTATGTAATGTCTCTTGCTGAGACGTCATTCAGAAGGATTTTTTTAACTGAACAACATGACTATCTTTGTCTGGTAATACACCTCCACGTTACAAATTATTATCTTTTCAATAGAGCCTTTTAGGCTATTATTATATCTGTAATATAGCAGCCAAAACTCTATTTGTAAACAGGAGCAGCCGCTTTTCATCGAAGCGACGAGAAATAAGCCGGAAAATTGTGTAATCTGCCAATTCCGATCCTATAAACGCAAAAAAGCCGGAATAGACTCCTAAAATCCGAAATAATTTCAGATTTTTTGAAGTCCACCCCGGCTTACTACGCGTTCTGAGCAGCACCAAACAGGCAGCAATTCAGTTTTAAACTGGCTCACACGGTCTCCCGATAAGCCAAGTGTGCAGATTCGCATCTGGCTCTTCTTGTCCTTGTCCTCAAACAGTGCAAATGAGCCGTGTATCCTTCTCCGGCAGGGAGTTGAACACACGGCTCATCATTTTAGGTTCAGAATCTCAAGAAGCTCGACAATCCTGTGCCGTCTCTCGGGACAGTGAAGCATTTCCTCTTTCCCTTAAGTACTCGTTCACCTCATCAATCGACCTCATATACATACAGTTTAGAATCATCAAATGTGCTAGCTGTTCTCTGGTTGCAGCCAAGCTAAAACCCGCTTTTGCTATGAGCGCAAACGAAAGCCATGGAGGAAGGTGCATAGCAACGCATAGTGCAACCACGTTTTTCTCAGAAAAACTTTCAACCTTTCCATTTCTGTAGCGACCGATCGTTGACTCCGACACCTTTGATGCAAAGGCCAGAGCCTCTTGCGTAAATCCGAAGCGTGTCATCACATATCGTAGTGCTTCCGGGAAGCAAGCAGGCATATTCGCTAACACCTTGCGTTCTTCTTCAGCCTTCTCGTACTTAGACAGCCTTCCTTCCGGGTCTATAATATGATAGTAGTTTTCGATCTCTGTTTGATTTTTTTCAGCATGCGAGGGCATCCAAATCCCTCCCACGTCCGAAACTACTCAAGGTAGCCTCAAACGTGGGAGGAATGGGCATAGCGATGCTCATTGGATCAGTAGTCAAACCCGCAGTCGCGCGACTGGCCTTTTGGGCTCTATTAACCCATAGCATATGCAACTGCGCATAAATCTGTGCACACTTAGCCTTTCTAATGCGTCTGATCAGTTCTCGCATCCTTTCCAATTCGAGAATTCTTTCATAAACGCACTGATACTCCACAGAATCCGGTGCCAGATCATCAGCAATATGAAGCAATGACTGAATCCGCTTATTGATTCTGTTCTTTTCTTGCTTCAAACATAATAAGCTGACTGCTTTAGCAACTGCATCGATAGCTGATGAAAGTGTTGAATTTTGACAAATGATGTACATTTGCACATTCACCTGCCCTTTTCATGTAGTACGGTAAACCGCCAGTTTTATTATATCACATTCCATTTTAAAACAAAATATGTCTCGTTTTCTTATTGCTTCGCCATCTTCTCCTTAACCTTGTCCGGCACGTCGATCAGGCCAAATCGGTAGAACAGCCCATAGATATACGACACACCCCGGATATCTCCCAGAGCCTTAGGTCTGTCCACTACCTCTCCGATTTTACCGATATTGTGATACGCCAGCGTCACGGAACTCCAAGCAAGGCTCTTGCTATCCTCTCTGCGGTCAATCCACAGCTCCTTGGTGAACTCATCTCCCCTGCCCTTTTTCAGCGTATATGTAAAGGGCAAGCCGGACATCGTCTTGAACTTGTATCCCCGAAAAGCCACCACACACTTCCAGAGGTTTTCTTCGCAGGGATCCTTCCTCAGCGCAACCACAGCTCGGTAGTGTCGCTGCCGCTCTGCCCCGGCACTGATATTCGCTGCTTCAGCTTCCTCCGGGAAGTACACGCCTTTCTCATACGGCAGATAAGAGGTCACAGAGGGACGGGACAGCTGCAAAGTGGACATGGTGGAGGTAACGGCAGCAGAATAGCTTTGTGTTTCTCTGAAGGCATTAAAGGTCTGTTGGACGAGCTTTGCCGTGTCCGACTGGTAGACCCCGGCTGTGATGAGCAGCTTCCGAACCTTGATAGGGTTGAGAGACAGCGCGTCTGCGATGGCTTGCAGGCTCATTTTGTCCGTATAAAGGTCAGCGGCTGCTTTCATCTGCTGTGCCAGGTTCTTGGCTGCACTGTACTCTGGCTTTGATGGCTTCCGACCACCGCCGGGTCTTCTTGTTTTCTTCATATCTTTATTTCCGTTATAAACTATATACGTGCCTGTGAATATCAATGAATATCTGAGCCTGCATAAATCGGAGCGCCAACACCATGTGCACGAAGTTTTAGCAACAAAGCCGTACTCGTCTACGGAAAGGGGGTTGTTCGATACCATATTGGTATCCTCACTCCGCCCTACGCTTTTACAGCCTAAATAACGTAACCCTATCTGCTCCAATAGCCATGGTCTTTACGAATGCATTGATTGCCTTCAATCCGGCAGAGTCATGGCAACTGAAAATCCACTTTGCGTCGCTATGAATTTCACTGCAAATTTTCTCAAAATATTCCATATCAACTTCCGAAAGTGAGTGTCCTATAACAATGACTGTATCAATGTCAGAAAGGCCATCAAAGAAGCCTTCATGTTCTTTTATTATCTGTCTGCTGTTTTTTGTTGTTGCTTGATCATACCACCCAGCGTGAACCATAGCATCATCAAAGGCAGCATTTACCATTCCACGTTTGAAGCCATCTTTGAATCTCGGCATTTTGACACTGACATCTGATACATACTTTTTATAGGAGTGGCCAAGAATCAGTTTGGCTTTGCGGTTCTTCCTGCTCCCGTGTATATAGCACACACCTTTTGCACCATAGAGTGTTTCCGCAAACTCTGTGTAATTAAAATCAAGATATTTTGCGCCAGGTTTTACCAGGCCGGATAATGGTTTCACGCTTGAATCCACTTTCAAAGATTCGATCCATCTGCGAAACTTTTTAGGAAGTTCGTTTGTAATGGTATCCACCGGAAGCATCGCCATATCGATTGCTGCATAATAATCTGCCATCTGTGCATCTGGATCATAGGCATCAAAGGCATCTAGCATCTCTGGAATCGCCATTGATGGCGTATCCAAATCAAGATCCGCCAATGCTTCTTCTAAATTCCACCACAGTGCATCATTTTTGATGTACGTCTCCAATGTTTTTCGAAGATTACTGTGTTTTCCCAGCCAATCTCGGAACTTAGAATAGGATGATGGAACACCATGCGCCAAATCAAAGCCATTTCCTATTACATACAGTGTTGTCACTGGCGATTTGACTTCGATATTTGAAACTTCTTTTATTGCATATGGTGAATCAGATAATTCTTTTTCAAACTGTCCCGTAGCTCCTTCTGCTTCCTTCTTTTGACGCTCCTGTCTTTTCTTCTCACTGCAAGCCCTGCATCTTCTAGGAAGTTCCCAGCCTCGATTCGCATAATACATCTGTTGATATGGTGAAATAGTGAATTCCCGACCACAATCAATGCAATTTCTTTTCATTTCTACAGCATTCATATTTCTCAAATTATAAAATCCTTTATATCTCCAACTGGATGCGCATAAGTCTTGTCAAACAGCACGATATCCTTCGCGCTTTCACACACGGTGCTCTTATATTTAATGCCACTATACCCTTTATCTAAAAAATACTGTGCAACACATTGAAATGGCGCATACATAAGGTTCCTATCATCTGTATCTTCTAAGGGTTTGAAAATCTGCTCTGACATCAACTTCAAATAAGTTTTAAATGCCCAATCTTCTACTGCATTTTTTATCTTATTATTTTCTGCTACCGTAATTGCAGCTGCCCTACCTCTTCTCCTGCTTCTTATAAATCGCGCTCTACAAATTTCCTTATAAGTGCATTCGAGCCTAGAATTGATTTGTTCGTATGTAAGGTCATCTGCAACCGTCAAATCAATGATTTTTTTATTTTCAAATTCTCTCTTAATAGAAAATGTGCAAATTCCGAATCTGTTTCCAGAAGATGCTCTGCATTCCTTAATAGTACATTCTTCAGCGCGTGTTTCTTTGCGTGATACTGCTAAGTAGAGCCACTCAACGCCAACTGGACTAAATCGATTGCTTTGCGTTATAAATTCTGCTTTGGGAAGAAAACGTTCATAGTCAACTGCTTCTGTTTCTGCAAGAATTGAACCCCGTTTAAGATATGAATTTCTTTCCACATTTTTGAGTGAGCATTCAAAACGATCTGTACAAAGCATGAAAAGCTCATCGAAAACTTTTAGGAATCCACTAGCGGTTGCTTTTGACACTTCTTCGTAGGTAAATTCCCGATTTTTCAGTGCATCCCGAAAATCATTCCATGTGCTTTTAATTACTTCTTCGGAAGAATGCACATCTCCAAAGTCAATAGGGTGCTTAAGAAACGGATATGGCATATATTTGCTTCCTCTCTATTTCATTTTTCAAAATCTAAAATCATTCAGATTAAATCTCATACATCTGCATATGCAGCAGGATCCGGATGCATAAGCCGGATAGAGTCTGCCAGCGCATGAACGTGGAATACTTGATTCTGTTTTCAGAACACCATTGCTGCTTGTTTTTCCGCTGTTTGCACATTCCTTGATGAGATTCAAGCAGTGCTGCTTCTTTAAACTGCGATACTCGCCTGCCATATATTTTTTCCATCAACGACACTGCGATTTCCAATCCGCAATCCCTTCGGAGTGCGGATCTCATGTTCTCCATTACTCATCTTTTTTTCACGGCCTCCTTTTTTCTGGTTTGAATTTCATCTTTTCATTCAGTTTCAACTTTTCGACTCTTCTGAACTTTTCTTGAATTTCACTTGCATATTTACGAAATTTCCAGTATAATAGCCATAAAAGTTGAAAGAATACAGCATAATTATATGCAAGTAGTGTCGCGGTGTCAAGAGGAGAATGTGATATCTTATTGCACATTCTGAATTGAACATTTACAAATTCCGTTGCACATTGTCACAGTACGATAACTGCTCCATAGAAAGGTTGTAAACATGAAATTTGGAGAGAAAGTTCGTGATTTACGAAAGAAAAATTCCTTAACACAGGACGAATTGGCAAAGTGTCTGGGTGTCAGCAAACGAACAATCATCGGATGGGAACGTGATGGTCGTTATCCTCGCAATGTTGAAATACTTGAAAAAATGGCCGATATATTCCATGTACCTTTGACCTATTTACAGCCGGATCCGTCTTTATTTATCGAACGTGCCGCCGAAGCCTACGGAAAAAAGGGCAAAATAGAAGCCCAGCATCTCGCATTTGAGCTTACTGAGCTATTCGCCAGCGGAGAGTTGACCCCGCAGGATATGGACGGCATCATGTATGAAATGCACAAAGCCTATTTTAAGTACCGAGAACAAAAACGAGAAAAGGAACGAATAATGAACCTGTAAACCACTGTTCCATTCACTATGCCATCCCCGGAAGGAGATCACATTATGGATTCTGCATTTATTCACCAAGCTGCTAATGAACTTGTCCTAAATGTCGGAACTCGCAACATTAAACAGATCGCGCGCAGTTGCAGTCTGGACATCAGTGAAACATCTCGCATTAAAGATATGTTGGGTTTACTTTCGCTCTATTTTGATAAGCCTTTGATCCTTATCAATCGCCAGCTGGACAAACAGACAAAGCCGATGGTGTGCGGCTATGCGCTGGGACATTATCTGGAGCATCAGTTGCTCATGGACTTGCATACCCTGAACAAGTTTCTGACCATTAAGGACAAGCACATCCTTCTTTACGAGCATAACGCTTTCACATCTCACCTGATGCTGGACAGTAATGAAGTCTATCAAATGACGAAGCGCGGGTTAGACGCTGCGCAAATCTCTGCAGCCAAACGGATTCACCTTAATCTGGTACTGGTGAAACTTCTTGAACTGCACCATCTAGGATACGATCTACGGCACTATCGCGCCCAGCACCATGCGTTTATCAAGCAGTTCAACCTTCCGGCACATTTTCAGTTTGATGTGGCCGCCGGATGAACTTATGTTCTTATAACTCTAAAACCCGTGATGGACGGTGCGTTATGCACCGTCCATCACGGGTTTTTCGTGTTATTTCAGTTTTGTGAGAATTTCATCGGCACTCATGCCTTCGGCAAGCAGCTTTTTCAGAACGGATTCCGCTTCAGCCTTTTTTGCTGCCTCGGCGGCTTTCTGATCTGCTTTCGCTTTCTTTGCTTCCAGTTTACCTACTTCCTTCTCGGCAGACTTCAAAGCCGCACGTTTAGTTTTCAGTTCTGCTTTCAGGGAATCAATGTTCGCCGTGATAGACGCAATTTCCGTGTTGAGAGATTCGATGGTAGACTGCTTTTCTGCAATCTGGGATGCAAAATCGTTGACCACTTTGGGCTTGTTCTTGCTGCCTTTGTTTCTGGGCATACGGATACCTCCATCAAATTTATATTGCTTTAATGTAAGTATATCATATTGTTTGCTCTATTTCAATTTTAGAAATTGAAATGGCTGGTTGCTTGTTCTTTTGCGATATGCTCCATATCTGGATAAATAGAACTTTCATGGAATCCCATCGCATCAAGCTGAACTAAGAGTTTCTTTCTAATCTTCTGCGGTATACGAATTTTATAAAAGTAATCGCAGGATTCGTCTAACTTGAGTATCCGATCCAACCGTTCAGTAGTGCTATGAATCGTAAAATCCGACTGTTGCACATACATTCTCAAGTCACATCCTACTCCATGACACGCAATAATTTTGCCCTGTGATTCATTATCATCGTTATCTTGATTAGAAAATGCACCTTCCAGGTCACCACTTAGACTATCGTAGCTTATCGGAGGCACATATTCTCCATAGCCCACTTTTTTATTTAACTTCATTGGATTCAGAACCCAAACGGCTGCATCTGTCTTTGCATCTTTATCACTACTCAATGCAAAATACAGCGCAACCAATGGAGATTCCGACCAATCCAGCAATCTGGTTGGCAAGCCATAATGCTGCATTAACGTCAACCACGATGCACGGTCATACCGTTGCGGAGCATTTGGATTTAGCCGCATGGTATGAATCATGAAATTGGTCGATACATACTGCTCATAGTGTTTACCCATACCATCTTTTCGTTGAACCGATGGTACTAATCCCCACGAATAATCAGACTGACCCCGAAACCACATACGATACTGTTGTTCCGCATCAATTTGTGTAATTGCTTCTATATAATTTCCAATATTATTGATTTTTAATTCACGAATCATAATGCAATTTTCTCTATCTTAATAGTACATTTAGACCTTTTTAGACTTTTTAGACTGTTTCTGCAATATTAATCTAAAGTAAGTTGTTCTCGTACACTCTCCTTCAACTCGACCCTTACCAATGTACACAATATTAAACAATCCATCAATTAAATTTTCCAACATTTTTTCATCACGAATCGGATATGACTTCATCTTCTCTATATACCTTGATGCAGCAACTTTTGCTTTTTTACTATCGATATTTTTTCTTTCTGCACTATGTACCGCTTTTTCAATAAAACTTTCTTTCTCTGCACTATTAGGAACTATTGCATTTCCATAATTCCAATCATTGCGCATTGTTGTAATATAAACACCTTCATCTCTCAGTGAATCCCAAATTTTTTCTAACACTATGCGCTTTTTATCATACTCAAATCGAGTTATAAATGCATCATTTATAACAGCATCATATTTTTCATCTATTCCCTCAAACACATTTTTCTGCTCTACTTCCCAAGAAAAGTTATTCGCCTTTGCCACATTCTGACAGATGTTAAGTGGCGTTCTGCAAATATCGCAGATTTTTAGTTTTTTTATTCCTTTCATCTGGCACAAATATGGCATAGAGAAATCTGCTGTTCCAAGGATCAGAACTTTATCCAATTGATTTACATATTGTTGAATCGCATTTTCATAAAATTTTTCATGCCAAAATGGATTTGAGACAACTCCCAAATATCTTAATAACATCCAATTTTCATGATACCAAGTACAGTCATTTTGATCCATATATCCACTTCGGCAATCAAACAATTCTTGTAATTTATTCGAGTTGAGTAATCTAATATACTCTTCATCCATCTTTTTCAATTTCTTTTTTCAACTCCTTAAATTCAATCATTCCTGCTCCTGCATTAAGATGTCCCTTGTTGGGGATAATTACCTGTTTTGCATTTAGCAGTTTTGATATTTCCTTTGACATTTCTATCGGCACATACGGGTCGTTGTCTGAATACAAGCATATCGCTTTATTAAAAAACTCACCTGCTTTTGAAATATCACTATGCTTAAAAAAGCTTTGATTTACGTTATCAAAATTTTCTATTCCAATAAAGCCATAAAATGGAGCCGCCAAATAAAGATTATTTATTTTAATTTTCTCATCAATTAAATAGTCAACAATAAAAGCCGGTCCCAAACTATGCCCAATAAACGATGTCTTTTCTCCTATAAATGGTTTGTACGCATCAAGAACTCTTTTCCAATTTTCATAGTTTTGATCTATGCATGGAAATTGTGGAGCTAATACCTGTTTTCCCTCACTTGTAAGAACATTAAATAGCCACGGTTCCCAATTTTCAAACGGATGTCCATAGCTTCCATGGATAATAACATAGTCATACATCATTTATTTGCCTCCAATTTCATTAATGTATTATTAATTTGCTTTGCAAGGTTCTCAAGAAATTTTGTCGTCACGCGATACCCACACAGTCCTTTGTTGGTGCTAAAAGGCGGCGGGAAAGAATCCTCAAACGATGTTCCCTGTTCAAATGCAATAGGAACTATCTTTTTCATCTTATTATAAATAAACATCTGAGACAAAACCAAATTCTCAAAAAAGACTCCGGATCCACTACCTTTTTCGTCAATCAGCAATGACTTTTCCTTATAATTCTTACTTCCCATAACAAGAATTACATCTGCCTCAGGAGCTTTTTGCATAAACGTCACCACATTAACACCAAGCGGTTCATCAGCGTAGCACCAGACTGTATATCCTTTTTGTCTCAGATATGCCGAAACCTTTTTTATGCGGTTAACTGTATTTTTCGAATCTTCGCTGTAAGAAATAAATATCTTATAATCTTTCATGGCTTCCTCACTTTCGCTATTTTTTTCCTGCAATGAACGTTTTACAAACTCATTAAGCAACTTAGGCAACTGTGTATATAGCACATCCCAACAGAAATCCATCGTATACCATGCAACTTGTGTTATCTGGCAACTTTGTTCTTCCTGAAGATTTAATTCCTTGTTTTTCTCTATTTTGCTATACACTTTATCTTCACACAATTTCTGAATATAATCTGTCAGTTCAGCTGAATTTCCATATGATCCGTCATCATTTTTCAACAAGCAACATGCTGTTGCACTTCCATCAACAATTTTATCATCTTGCATCCATTCAGCTTTTCTATCATAGAGATAACGAACAACTTTTGACACACGTTCCTTTCTTTGTCCATTCAATTTTGCCTTTGAAGAGTAAATTGCCTCCAAACATAAAGATGAGGTTTCATATGGTGTATTCCATCCACCCGTATGTGCTTCCCAATGATTGCTTGCCTTTATATATTCCAGTAAGAAAGATATGCCACGACTCACATTATCATTAGCAACAGTATATCCTGCCTGCGATAACCCAATTAAAATTCGTGCTGTTATCCATGGGATTCTTGTAGGATACCATCCGCCCTGAGAAGTTTGTCTTGAAAAAAGTTCTGAGACAGCTGCATTATATAAGTCTTCATGTTGATATTGACAAAGCTCACTTTTCAATCCAACAATAAGTCCAAGCAGCCAGTTTTTATGTGCACAATTACAATCAAACTCTGCCCCCTTCTCAAATCCCGAACAATCTGTCTTGTCTTCTTTGATCATTCTCTTTTTGATTTGATTAAAGTCATTTGTTGTTGCAATTTCATGGTAGTGTACTTTAACCTCTTCTTCAGAAACTTCAAACTTTTCACAAAATTTATCCAGAACATTCTTATAATCGGGCAAGACCCCAAGAAGTGACGCGACCTTCAAAACAAAATACATCGACGAAGGTGCATTTCCCCATGCTGGATCTACTCTGGTTTGATTTTTTATCGCCGTTTCAAAACAGCTTAAACCGCTCCATATCAGGCTTATGCTTTGTAGCTTTTCTTCTCCATGTTCTCCAATCAATTGTCTTATTGCTCTCCACTGTTTGCCAGGTTCCTGTTCTTGAATATAGTCAAGAATAATCTTGTCTATGGCGGGAAGAGAATTTATTTTTAAAGCATTCTTGTTTTTTTCTATATAAAGGTATAGGAAACGACATATTTCCTTGTGACCCACGTAATATGTTGTTCCCACTGCTTTAATAGTTGTCAATTCTTTCGACAATACACTTGCTTCAACGAAATCTTTAGGAACCAAATATTCAAATGATCCTAACACACATAATCTATAAATCGACTCGATTTTCTGAGCGTCATTTGTTTTTACAAACGTCTCAAACAATTCTTTTTCCGGTTCGCCTAAGTTCTTTTCACAGTATTTTGCTGCACTGTTTAGCAGCGCGAGATTTTTTCCACATATTTTTCTAAGTTTTTTATCTCCTATTTCTCTTTGCAATTGCGCAATATATCTGTCCGTATTCACTTGGAATGCCTTAAATACCGATTGATAGCCAGCAACTTTCTCGTTTGTCAAAAGAGAAACCCAACTCACCATAAATATATGGATATTTCTATTTTTTAATGTATCTTTCTTCTCTGCAATAATCTTAAAAAGTTCTTCAGTTTTTTCTGTATCACATTGCAAATCATCCAATAAAATCGCAATGTTTCTTCCACAATACATCAATAGCTTGATAAGAGCATACTCTTCATCAGAAGAAAAGCAAGGATTATACGCCACCTTTATAATTGGATAGCTATTTAATTCTTTAATCCCCATATATGTTTTTCCAGAACAACTCATTCCATAATACCATACAACTCCTTCTTCCTTCAAAGTTTCTTTAATTTCTTGGTCCGGAATATTGATTGTGTACTTATCCTCAACATATCCAATTTGATTACTGTATTTATCCCATGTTTCAAACACATCCATAAATTGTTCCGCTGTTGGTATTGTATTTATATCTACGGACATGTTAAAGGCTGCCAAGCACAAAAAATCCAAAAAACATATTTTACCAAGTAAAAACTGTTTTAGCTCTTCTGTGTCTACGTTAAGAATTGGAATTTCCAGATTCCACTCTTTGTCATCCTTGATGAATGAAAAAGCCATTGTCTCATTCATTATTAAAAGTCTCGCATGAAAAGCTTTCATGCATACATCTATTTTCGATGTGATTTCCTTAAATATATCGAGAACAAGAACAATCGTTGATTCATCGTTTAAACATTTCACAGCAGAAAGCTCATATATTTGTGGAATCAAATCAGCCGATATTGAAACTTTTTTTCTATTATTCGACATAGCCCACTCACCTGAATTTTTCAACCATCGTTAAATAACATATAAAAATGCTCTACCGCATACTAAAGCCAACTTTCATTGGCCCTGGATTCGGTAGAGCATTTTTGCCCATCTTGGAAATGCAACTTTGCTAAATTTCAGTTCATATCATCTGCCAAGATATGGATACCATTTTTCTTTTATAATAACACTTTATTGTCTATCTTTCTATATCGGTTCTTCGACAATTTTGTCGGCATTTCGTCAATTGGTTGGTTATTCTTCCCTTTTGTATTGTATGAGCATTTCTAAATATTCATTTAACATTTCGCGTTTCCATTCAGGAAGACATCTATACTTCGTTAAGAAATCTATTTCAATATCATTCACATCCACTCGCGTATCTTCAAGAAATTCGCTTATTGGAATCCCCATTGCATTGCATATCTTATATAGCGTATACAGTTGCGGTGCTGTTTTCCCATGCAACATTTCATTTAATGTCGATGATGCAATTCCTGCTTTTTCAGCTAGCCTGTGAATTGACAAATTCTTGGATTTTCGAGCCATGTCAATTTTTTTCAAAACCTTTTTACATTCTAAGTCTGGCTTATATTGCAATGTATCTCTTGGTTTACCATCCATTTTTTCAAGTCTTCTCTTCCAAGTTTTTACTTTCCCATAGCAATCTTTTCATTTTCTCGCGTTGCTCCACGGGCATTCTGTTTCGTATTTCATAAGTCATCTGAACTTTTGCCGGAACTATTTTTCAAACGCTTTTCAAGAATAGAACGTGCTTTTTCAAAGCACCATTTCTTTCCCTTTTCAAAAAGAACACCGTCAATAGTCGTTGCAATTATTGCTCCTGCTATTACATAAGCTGACAACAGAGAAACCGTAGAAAAAAGCATCTTAATCATTTCTATGCCGACTCCTAAAAGAAGATACGGAAAGCCTGCAAGTGCAAGGGTCATAATCCATCCCAATATAGAAACCTTTTTTTCAAAATCATTTTTCTCTTTATCTTCCATGACTGATATTCGAGCTTTCAAGGTTTCAATTTCATCCGAAGAATCCTTTTCCAGTTTCTTCAGCTTCTCTTGAGTTTGTGTATGAGCAGCGACTTCATCCTTATATTTCTTTTGAGCCTTTTCCTGTATATCCTCATAAACCTCTAAATAAGTGTTTGAGTTAAATCGAGCATAATCACCTTTTGTTATATCCATCAGGGAGTCCAGCACTACCTTGTGGGTACGCAAGAACAAGAATGTTTTTTCATCAATAACATCTGCATTTCGTGCTTCATCCAATGACCGAATATACTTATCAAGCATCTCTGCATCTGGTTTCAAAAAAGCATAACAATCCGCAAGTAATTTTTTCTTTTGATACTCTAGCAGCTGCATCGGACTATCCAGCCATAAAATTGCGCCGAACAGGTCAGCTGATATGCAAGCTGGAATATGCCCTGACTGAAGACTTCTGTTGCTCTCATATTTCTTGCTGACATTCGCAATGGCATTATTTGAAGTCAGCATAATATGTTTGGCATTTTGCAGTCTAGTTGCTGTTTGTCCCTGACGCTCTCGATAAATCATGATGATGGAGCGTACATCAACTCTGATGCTTTCCTGCTTTTCCGACGATAATTCATAGCCATGATCCTCATAGCGGTCTTGAACCATGTTAAACAAACATTTTTCGTCTTCTTGAAACTTCTCCTGAAAAACATCGTAGTTAGTTTCTTTTTTGGTTACGCCCAATCCATTCAGCTTCGCTTCAATGTTTCTGCAGAATTCAGAGATTTCTGTTTCGTCCATCTGCGAATCATGGAAAAAGCGAGCCGCATTGTTTGCCTTTCTTAAATCATATGATGTGTCATTTGCCCATCCAGCAGCTCTTGTAATGATACCATCAACTTCATTAAAATTATGATCCAACACATGGACACTACACCTTGCTTTCCGCATATCGGCTACAAGCTGCTGATACGACTCCGTTCTGGAAGGGTCATCCATTCCGAGCAGTGCAAAAACAATCGGAGAGTCCAAGTAAACATGCAAATCCGAATAATCAGCTGCTGTTTCTCCTGCAAAAAACAGGGCCTGTTTTACAATATTGCTAGCCGCGAGTGCTGAAACGAATGAATATAGTTCTGTCTTTAATTCACCCTGTTCTTTGATGAAACTATACCAGCCATATTCAGATGATGCCATGCCATCCTGCTCATTGACTTTTTCTCCTGACAATATTTTCTCATCAGTATCATCTAAAATACCTGCTACAAATGCACTTATATCCAGTGAAGATATATCGATATCCTGCGTTCGGCAATACGTTGCGAATTCATTGATTAATTGGTTCCAAAGCTTATTAAAATCCGTTTCGCTAAAACGATACTTGGCGAGTTCATTCACAACTACGCTGTATTTTCCATGGTCTTCAACAAAACTTCCATTCTGAATACCAACCCCCAAAATCTGCCGAATGAATGGCAACGGAAGTTCCATGTTATAGCGTGTTTTGAACTTGTCAGCTATAACATCGTCTTCCACTACGGTCAAATGTTCTTCAGAAATCATATTCGCCATAAAGGAAAAATAAGTATCCAAAATGTTGCTACCTAGGTACCCAGATTTATATGCAGCATACAGTTTTACAACGCCCGCCATTTTTTACCTCATTTCAAGCTTCTTTGACGTGTTTTCATTTTATGTTCGTCTTTCATTTTTTCGCGACAAATCTTCGATTTTTCTCCGATACTCTACGGATATCCTATCCTCTGCTCCATAAATCAAGCGCTTTCTTGACCCACTCATAAGATGAATAAAGAAGAGTGCAATCACAAGAATCAATAAAATGCTATCAGACTATCGGCAAAAACTGTCCCAATTCTTGTTGTCACTTTTTTATTCAACCGTAACGCTCTTCGCCAAATTTCTCGGCTTATCTACATCCAGACCCTTGGCGACGGACACATAATAGCCCAGCAACTGCAACGGGATTACCGCCAAACTACCAATAAAGTGTTCATCCACTTTCGGTACATAAACCGTAAAGTTCACCTGATCCTCAGTTTCATACTTTCCGTAAGTGGTCAAACCCATCAAATATGCGCCACGGCTCTTACACTCCAACATATTGCTGATGGTCTTTTCATACAACTCGCTCTGAGTCAACACTCCGATGACCAGTGTTCCCTGCTCGATCAGACTGATCGTGCCGTGCTTCAGCTCGCCCGCAGCGTATGTCTCGGAGTGGATATAGCTGATTTCCTTCAGCTTCAGGCTGCCTTCCAAGCAGATGGCATAGTCGATGCCGCGACCTACGAAGAACACATCATGCGCATTGGCGTACTTTGCTGCAAACCACTGGATGCGCTCTTTGTCTTCCAGAACTTTCTGCATCTTCTCCGGGATGGTCAGCAGTTCAGAGATATAATAGCTGTACTGCTCTTCCGTGATCTTCTCTCTGACCTTGGCAAACTCAACTGCGAGACAGTACATCGCTACCAGCTGTGCGCTGTATGCCTTCGTCGTGGCAACAGAGATTTCCGGGCCTGCAAGAGTGTAGAACACTTTGTCTGTTTCACGGGCAATGCTACTGCCAACCACATTGACAACTGCCAGTGTGTGCTAATGCCCTTTTCTTTTGCAAGGCGGAGCGCCGCCAACGTATCCGCCGTCTCACCGGACTGGCTGATAACGATTACCAGTGCCTTCTGATTGATCGTCACCTTCCGATAGCGGAACTCTGATGCCAATTCTACACGCACCGGGATGTCTGCCATATCTTCCAGTACATACTGTGCAGCCATGCCAACATGCCATGCAGAACCGCAGGCTACAATGTAAATCTGCTCGAAGCTCTTGATCTCATCCTCAGTGATTTCCACACTGGACAGGTCGATCTTTCCATCCTTGATAACAGAGTTCAGAGTATCCTGCACAGCTTTCGGCTGCTCATGGATCTCTTTCATCATGAAATGCTCGAACCCAGCCTTTTCTGCGGCTTCTGCATCCCATTTGATCTCCGTGGTCTGCTTCTCGATCTCGTCTCCATTCAGGTCATAGAAGTGAGCTTCTCCCGGAGTCAGCTTTGCAAATTCCAGATTGCCAATATAATAGACATTCCGGGTGTACTTCAGAATTGCAGGAACATCCGATGCCACATAGATCTCGCCGTCTGCAATACCAATGATCATCGGGCTGTCCTTACGAGCCCCCCAGATCTCACCCGGATAGTCACGGAACATCAGCTCAAGGGCATAGGAACCACGGACACGAACCATCGTTTTAGCAATGGCATCAATGGGACCCAGGTTATATTTTTTGTAATAGTAGTCCACCAGCTTGATGACCACCTCGGTATCCGTCTGACTGTAAAAAGTATAGCCGTGCTTCAACAGCTTTTCTTTCAGCTCAGTATAGTTTTCGATGATGCCGTTATGTACACCAACTACTTCCGCTTCCACTGCTCCGGAACCGGAACGACTGCAATTACCAGAAACGTGCGGATGCGCATTGGTCTGGCTCGGTTCACCATGCGTTGCCCAGCGAGTATGACCAATACCGTAGGTTCCTTTCAGAGCATTGCCAGCATCTGTTTTCTCGATCAGGTTGGACAGACGGCCTTTTGCGCGGCCTGTCGGTTTCCTGTAAAACCAACGATTCCACACATTGTTTATTTCTCCCGGTATTTTCTCTTATACTTTCCCTCTATTACGGAAAATGACTCCGGATTCATCTCCAAGAGTCATCTTCGACTTTATGCCTTGTATCCCTTTTCGCAAATCACATTGACTACTTCGTCCACATACTTCTGGCACGTGTCATGGTCAGGGGCTTCCACCATCACACGGACCACCGGCTCCGTACCGGACTCGCGCACCAGAATTCGACCGTTATCGCCCAAAGCCTCGGCTACTTCCTTGACGGCCTCCTGCACTGCCGGGTCGTTCTGTGCGGTCTTTTTATCGGTGACGCGGACATTCTCCAGTACCTGCGGATAAATCTTCAGAGGCTCAGCCAGCTTGCTCATGGGCAGTTTTTTGGCCAGCATGACCTCCATCATCTTCAGGCTGGTCAGGATACCATCACCGGTGCTTGCGTACTTGCTGAAGATAATATGACCGCTCTGCTCACCGCCAATACGGCAGCCGTTCTTAGCCATGTACTCATAGACGTACTTGTCGCCCACAGCGGTCTTGGCGTAGCCGATGCCATTCTCATCAAAAGCCTTATACAGGCCGAAGTTGGACATGACCGTGGTAACGACGGTATTGGTCAGCAGCTTGCCGCGCTCCTTCATGTAGCAGCCGTAGATGTACAGGATATGGTCGCCAGTGATCACATTACCCTTTTCATCCACACACAGGCAACGATCAGCATCGCCGTCATAGGCGAAACCAACATCCAGACCCTTCTCTACCACGAACTTCTGCAAGCCCTCAATGTGAGTAGATCCAGCATTGTTATTGATATTCGTACCGTTGGGCTGTGCATTGATGACGTAGGTGTCAGCACCCAGCGCATCGAACACAGACTTAGCGATGTTCCAGGAACTACCGTTGGCGCAGTCCAGACCAACCTTGACGCCCTTGAAGGAGTAGATACCAAGGCTGATCAGATAGCCCATGTAGCGGTTACGACCAGAAACATAGTCCACAGTGCAGCCAATGTGCTCACGGTGAGCAAAGGGCAGCTCCGGCCAGTCCTTGTCGAACACATGGAGCTTTCCGTCGATGTAGTCCTCTACCAGCAACAGGATCTCCTCCGGCATTTTCTCACCGTAGCAGTCGATCAGCTTGATGCCGTTATCGTAGTACGGGTTGTGGCTGGCAGAGATCATGATGCCGCAATCAAAGTCATCCACACGAGCGATGTAAGCCACACTGGGCGTAGTAGTGACATGCAGCAGGTAAGCGTCTGCTCCGGAGGCGGTCAGTCCTGCGACCAGACTGTACTCGAACATATAGGAGCTGCGGCGGGTGTCTTTGCCGATTACAATGCGTGCAGGCTCGTTGTTGCCGTTACGCTCACGCAGAGCGTTGTAATACCAGCCCAGAAAACGACCAACCTTGTAGGCATGGTCAGCGGTCAAATCAATACCAGCTTCACCACGGAAGCCATCAGTTCCAAAATACTTTCCCATTATAGTTTTTCCTCATTCAAAGAGTGAATTGACGAATAGAAATGTGCCTTTAGCCGGATAATTATCCGTTGCCTGCTGCTCACCACGGAGAGGTAGCACATTTGAGCAGCACAGCCATGCTGATGCATGGCCGATAGGTTTTAGTTCCGTCTGATTAATGGTTGTTCAATCAACCGAATCCGAACCATATCAATTATCGTACACACGGTATAAATTGCCACCACTGAAACGATGGCATGGATTATCACATTGCCTCCTTGATATGCCCCAACATTATTGCAAACATCCACCCATAACCAGCGCCGCATGGTATCACTATTAGCATGAATCTGTAGCACTCCAAAAGTAGATGCTGCAATTGTGTTGATTGCTTTACTATACCCTATCTTCAGGTTCTTAAAGAAAAGGAACGCACCAACACTTGTTACCAATGCTAGTACTTTGTTGGAATCTGCCACAAAGAAGTAACAGATTCCAACTCCTTTTCCAACCATGCGACTAAGCATAGCCAGAACAATAATGCTTACCCATGAAAGTAGCAAAGATACTCCTGCTATTGAGCCGGTGACTTTTACGTTGCTAAACCATTCTTTTGGATACAGACGAATATACGACGCTATCACATAGAGGATGCTAAACCATGTAATATAATTGAACACAACATTTGCTTTTGCAAAGGAAGGCAGGAAAACATAAACGCTTATGCACCATGCCATCAGCAAGAAGTGTTCCTTCTCTGTCAGTGCATGAATCAACTTGTTTAGGAACGGAATCAACAGATAGAATAACAAAAAGCAACTTGTAAAATTATCCGCTACTGTAAAAAATGGAAATATCATTTTCAGGAATCCCTTGACAGAAAATGCTTCATAGCCAGTGAAAAAGAATATGCACCATAAAACGATATTATAAAAATATACTTCGATCAACAGCTTGATAAATTTCTTTTTTGTGATATTTGAGGTACACATAAAGTATCCTGTGATCAATACAAAACAATTGATTCCGGTTTTGCCGCCCCAACCGAACAATAGCAGAAAGTAATCCTGAAAACGCAAGGTGCTTTGTGCGTCAATACAGTTTATTAAACCAGAATTAACAACATAGTGATGCGCCACAATCATCAGCATCGAGAGGATTCTGAAAAGTTCAATGTTAGAACTTCTTACCCCCCCCCGAATTTATTTGTTTTTACCGCAACTGCATCCATCTCTAATCCTCACAAAAAAATTTCCTTGATTATCCCAAAATCACATCACAGATACGATCCACATCTTCAAGTGCTAGGTCTGCGTACAATGGCAGAGTCAGCACACGCAATGCCAAGTGCTGTGCAACAGGCGTTTTTTCAGTGCCGGCTGTCGGATAGTTCCGATAGCATTCAAAGCTGTTGGTCAACGGATAGAAGTATTTCCTTGCCGTGATGCCCTGCTCAGACAGCATCTCAAAAATCTCGTTCCGGGTGTACTTGTAGCCATCAAACACGACCGGGAAGTAGGCGTAGTTGCTCTCTACATTTTCCTGAATCGCACTAAGTTTGATGCCTTCCACACCGGAAAGGCGCTCACGGTAATGCTCCACGACCTTCTTGCGTTTGGCGATTTCCTCGTCCAGATGCCGCAGGTTGCAGATGCCCATCGCTGCCTGAAATTCATTCATCTTGGCATTGCCACCTACGAAGCAAACCGACTCAGGACCATGAATACCAAAGTTCTTCTGGTCGTTCAGCAACTGAACCCAACTATCATCTTTAAAGCAGACTGCACCGCCCTCGATGGTGTTGAACACCTTAGTCGCATGGAAACTGAACATAGAAGCATCACCAAAGCAAGCAGTGGACACGCCCTTGTACTTCACGGCAAAGGCGTGAGCCGCATCATAAATCACTTTCAGACCGTATTTCTTTGCAATTCGATCAATTTCCTCAACATCACAAATATTGCCGTAAACATGTACCGGGACGATTGCCACCGTGCGGTCAGTGATAAGACTTTCGATCTTCGTCACATCCATAGTATAGTCTCTATCGTTCACATCGCAGAACACCGGAACAAGTCCATTACGAACGATAGCATGGGTGGTAGAAGCAAAGGTAAAGGGCGTAGTAATCACCTCGCCACCCTCCGGCAGGTTCAGGGCGGCAATAGCATTTTCCAGCGCCAGATGACCGTTTGTATAAAGTGCCACATGAGGCACTCCCAGATATTCCTCCAGCTCTGCCTGTAACTGCTTATGTTTTACGCCCATATTGGTCAGCCAGTGGCTTTCCCAAATAGGGAGGATTTCTTCGATGTATTCATCCAAGCTCGGCATAGATGAGCGAGTAACTAAAATTTTGTTATCCATCACTATTCTCCTTTCACAACTGCTTTATTTATCAGACCTTAGTCTTTAGTGATTTCATTTCCTTCAGCACTATACATTTCTCGTTTAATATCCTTTAACATCGAGATGTAGTCGTACTTCGGGGTATAGCCAAGTTCTTCGCGGGCAGGCGTAATATCCATAATATACTGAGGCGCATTAGGCTTATCAGGTCGCATAACTATCTGCGACTTTTTGCCGGCTTCTCCAAAGACCTCTACCATTCCCTTAATCTGATCCAGTAAAGAGGTTCCAATACCTGTTCCGACATTGTAATATCCGCAATCTCGATTTACAAACACAGCTTTATAAAGCATTTGGCAGAAATCTTTCACATAGACCATATCTTTTACACGACTAGAGTCTCCCCAGACTTCAATGGTTTCTCCTGCCCGTGCTTTATCAATCAATAACCGATAGCCAATTTTTCTTGAAACCCCATCAACATAATAGTGATCGATTGGCGAATACAGATAAATGGTCGGCAGTCTAAAAACAAACTTTTTAAGTCCATACATTTCATAGTAGTTTTCCATCATGTCTACCATAAAGTTTTTGGTCAGCACATAAATGGTATGATCGCTGGCGAAGCTGAATTTTCTAGGCATATCGGCCTTTAAGACTAATTCCGTTTCGCCATAATCTTTAATGTCACCAAAGCTCTGTGCAAACAGGATTCTGTCCGCATGGTTTTTTCTGCAGTATTCAAGAATATTAAGATTGCCGGTGATGTTAACATCGATATAGTATTGCGGATCATATCCTTTCATTCTTGTAGGCATCGCTCCGGCTAAGTCAACAACCGCATATACATCTTCGGGGAGTTTATCGAATTCCTCTTTCTTGGTAATATCAACCCGATAATATGTAACGCCAAGCTCGTCAAATTTTTGTGTTTCTCGTGTCCCAACAGCAACAACTTCATAGTCCTTGTCGCTGTTGTTTTCCAAAAAATATTTCACAAAATAGGTGCCCGTATTGCCGCTTGCGCCAAAGACAACAACTTTTTTCATGCTTATGCCTCACTTATATTCAATTTGAATCCATTTATCTGCGTGTTCAATCATATCCAGCATCTGCTCCAAAGTGTCAAATTTCATCACCAGAATGCCCAACGTAGAGTTTGCACCAATGAACGAATGAATCTCATCCCCCGGCTTTACAATCAGATGATTCTCTGCCACATGTTTTTTTTCAACCTCCGAGTCTATAACAACCTGCTTCAGAATGCCATCCTTCAGGCTGTGAACTGCATAATACGCCCAGAAACCTTTCGGCTGAATCTGTGCAGGGATATCGATTTTTTCACCCATTGCAGCCTTAACTGAGCACTCAACCAAATCTACACCGGTTGCATAGCGAATCGCCTGCGGGATATAATTGCCGCCATCACGAGGCGCAACTTCCATTAGATAAACGTTATAATCCTTGTCGATACGCATATCGAAGTTGTAGGTTGAGGTACGCATCCCTAACAGGGTCAGTAGTCGCTGAATGGTTGCATGAATCTTGTTCTGTACATTGTCCGGCATATTATAGGGAAAACTTGCCGCTACCGGAACAAACGGGTTCTTGCAGCGTTCGTCAAAATGGTCATTGGCAAAGTACCGGAAAACCAACTTTCCATCCACGGACAAGCCGTCGCCTGCAATTTGATAACCGTATTTTTCTACAAACTCCTCTACAATGATTCGATGACCACGAGAATACGACATTGCGTATTCGAGGAATTCCTCTGCCCGCTCAACTCGATCAATTCGGCTCACGCCCTTACTACCAGAGGAATCTACCGGTTTCACGATTATTGGATACTTGAAAGTGCCCTTCTTGATATCTGCCAGCGCATCCCGGGTATCTGTGTAACCTTTTGCCTCCGGCGTACAAAATCCGTTTTCCTTTAGGAAGGCGCGAAACGCATCTTTATTACAGAGGATTTCTACAGATTTAAATGGACTTCCCGGCAAGCCCAGCCTCTCAGCCACATAGGCTGCTGTGGGTGCAGCGGGGTCAGAAGCATAAGCCAAAACACCATCAACTTTTTCTTTTTGAGCCACATCAAGGACTGCATCCATGTCCGTAGTACTTACAAGATAAAACTTGTCTGCAACATACTGACCGGGGTTATCCGTCAGAAAATCGCACAAAACAGTGTAGTAGCCAAGTTTTTTTGCAGTTTCAATGGCTATCACCTGCTGTGCAGAACCACCCAATAAAAGGATCTTTTTCATTTTTTATCGCCTTTACTTTCTTGCAATTTTTTTCAAGACAGGGCGAATCATGCCCATCAAATAGTCATAGGATTCCAAATGTATTACAGCCGATGCTCCAATGTAAATTGCCGCTCCCATCGGGATTTGAATCAGTAGAGTCACGGTATTTGACAGGTGAAGCAGGCCAACAAGATTCACGCAGCATCCCATAAAGATTGCTAAAGCAATGCCCGGCAGGATATCCTTCAACTGATCCCAATATCGATAATTCAAAAGCTTACGATTGGGCCATGAATTGATAATTTGGCTTGTTACACTGCTGATCAGTAAGCTATAAGCCATTGCCATAACGCCAAACCACATGGTAGAAAGCAGCAGCGTCATACCAACAATTTTCTTCGCAATTTCGAGTTTCAAAAACAGATCGCTGCGCCCCATTGCTTTGATTGCATTCAGGTTTGCTGTGTGGATTGGATAGAACATATAAGTAATGCAGAAAATGCGCAAAAACGGGACGCATGGTAGCCATTTATCCGTCAAGACCAACCGAACAATCGGCTCTGCACAGAATGCCAAGCCCATCATCAACGGAGCCATAATATAGGTGCTGTTTTTTATAGCCCGGCGGGTCATGGACTTTACTCGACTAGCGTCATCTTGCACGCCTGCCATCGTTGGCAGAAGAACGCTGTCAATGGACGTATTGATATTGTTTGCAATCACACTTGGGAACTTATCGCCTTGGTTGTAGTATGCCAAATCCGCAGACGAATACAATTTACCTATAATCAGGCTGCGAATATTCGTGTAGATGGTATCCAGCAATGATGAAGCCAGCATTTTCCAGCCAAAGGAAAGCAGTCCTTTTAGTCTTTCCCAAGAGAACATCTTCTTTGGGCGCCATTTAACCGTCAGCCACAATATCAAGGTATCAATGGCTGTATTGGATAGTTGCTGGGCCACAATAGCCCACACACCAAAACCCGCGTAAGCCAAACCAATGCCCAGAAACGCAGAAAAAATCGTTCCGCCTAGCGTTGCGTAAAAAAACCGCTTGAACAGCATATTACGCGACACATAGGATTGCTGAATACCTTTTACACCAGAAATTACAATGGTCAAGCTAATAACACGGATTATTGGAGTCAGAGACAAATCATTGTAGAAGTTGGCAATCACCGGCGCCGCCATAAACATGATGGCGTACAAAACCAAGCAAACCACAAAATTGAAATAGAACACTGACGAGAAATCCAGATCATCAGCATCCTTTTTCTGAATTAGTGCGGTACCTAAGCCACTATCAACAAACACTTGCATGATGGTGGTAAAGACCGTAATCAAAGCAATTTGACCGTAGTCTTCTGGTGCAAGAATGCGGGCAAGTACAATAGATACGATAAAGGTTACAAGTTGGGCACCGCAGCGTTCCGCAAAGCGCCAGAGGAAGTTCCCTATTACTTTTTTATTTGACATATACTAATCGATTTTTCCTTTAATCTTTCGATTTATTTTATTTATAGCGATTTTCGCAACCATAGAAAGGCAATCATCCTGTTTAGTAATCACTTCCCATGCATGGCTCCACGACGCCCCTTTCCGATGGTATAAGCAATCAATTACAACCTCTGCAGCCATTGCGGCACGTCTTTTTTTCAGTGAAACCTCGATACCATATTCCTTGCGGAATGCCTTTTCAAGTTCTTGATAAGCCATCCAGTTTTGATACCCTTTTCTAGCTCCAATATTCCTCGATGACCATGAATTTCCTCCTACTTTGCGTACAAACCTATATGCAGAATATGTCTGAGGAAGTCGATATATGGAACCATGTGCCAATAAATATAAATAGATTTTTATATCTCCCTGAATATCTACTGCATTGAAGCTCTCCGGATAGCTCTCTCCCTGATTTCTAAAAATATTCCGACAAACGAGACTTGCAAGTTGGCTAGGAAGTTCTTTTTCTTCAAAGTCTTTCAATGTATAACGTTCTTCTTTTTCGTAATATCCAAAAGTTTTTATATTCTGAATATTTTCATCTTCATCAACAACTATATATTTATGGACACAGCCGATATCTTGCGGATGTTGCTCCAGCCAATCAACCTGAAATTGCAGCTTATTAGAATCTATCCAATAATCATCTCCCTCACAGAAAGCAATATACTTCCCTTTCGCACGAGAATACTGAAACACTTGGGTCACATTTATGCCCTTACTGAATTGATTTTCTGTTTGTAAAATTGGCTTGATTATATCTGGATATTTTTCCGCATAGGTTTTGATAATATCAGGTGTAGAATCCGTTGATGCGTCATCATGAACTAGTATTTCAAAGGAAAAATCTGTTTTTTGCATCAAAAAACTCTCTAGCGCATGCGCAATATACTTTTCGTGGTTATAAGTATTGCAAATTATGCTAACGCATATATTATCCTGCATTTCGGTTTCCTCTTATCTATCATCGCTATTTAAAGACATTATTCATCCATATGTCGACTTCACAACACCGATCTTGTATAATTTAGCTCCGGAAAATCCGTTGCCTGCTGCTCACCGCGGAGAGGTAGCATACTTGAGCAGCACAGCCATGTGGCTGAACACATGGCTGCTGTGGAGAATCAGTACTTTCTCCACACCATCTTATTAACGACGTTTACATAGCCCTGAATGATGCGAACCACCTTCATGGACACGGTTTCATCCACATAGTCGGGGCAGGGCTTACCCAGAACGCCCTTCTGCTTCATCTCAATCGCCATGTCGGTGGCGTTGAGCAGCTCCCGGGTGGTAATGCCAGCCAGAATAAAGTCACCAGCTTCCAGTGCCTCGGGACGCTCGGTGGAGGTGCGGATGCACACAGCGGCGATGGGATGACCAATAGACAGATAGAAGCTGCTCTCCTCGGGCAGGGTGCCGGAGTCGGAGACGATTGCCAGAGCGTTCATTTGCAGCTTGTTATAGTCGTTGAAGCCCAGCGGCTCATTGACGCGAACACGAGGGTCCAGCTGGAAGCCACTCTTCTCCAAACGATGCTTGCTGCGGGGATGGCAGGAATACAGGATGGGCATATCGTACTTCTCCGCCAGTGCATTGATGGCGGTGAACAGGCTCAGGAAGTTCTTTTCAGAGTCGATGTTCTCCTCACGGTGGGCAGACAGCAGAATGTACTTGTCCTTCTCCAGTCCCAGACGCTCCAGCACGTCGCTTTTCTGGATCTTCTCCAGATTCATGTGCAGGACTTCCGCCATGGGAGAGCCGGTCTGGTAGGTGCGTTCCTTGGGCAGTCCGGTGTCCGCCAGATACTTCCGGGCAAACTCGGAATAGCACATATTCACGTCAGAAATCACATCCACGATGCGGCGATTAGTCTCCTCAGGCAGGCACTCATCCTTGCAGCGGTTGCCGGCCTCCATGTGAAACAGAGGAATGTGCAGCCGCTTCGCAGAGATGGCAGACAGGCAGGAGTTGGTATCGCCCAGCACCAGATAGCCCTCCGGCTGCAATTCGCTGAGCAGCTCATAGCTACGCCCCAGAATGTTACCGCAGGTCACACCCAGATTCTCGCCAACCACAGGCACAAGAATGTCCGGGCCATACTCTCCGAATATGTTTTTCAGTTCAAAATCCTCCCAGAAAACAGTGGAAAGGTTTCTATCCCAGTTCTGGTTGTAGTAGACCACGCAGCAATCAAAATACTCCCGGCAGCGCTTAATCACCGCCGCCAGACGAATAATTTCCGGACGGGTTCCGCAGCCAATCATGACCTTGGTACGCCCGTCATTTTTCCATGTAAAATTGCGTTCCATAAAATTCTCCTAACGTCAACCAGCAGCTTCTCTTACACCGGCTCGAAGAAGGTGTCCGGATGGTTCGGGTCAAAAATCTCGTTGCAGGTCATCACCGTCACCAGATTCTCCGTCTCGGACAGGTTAATGATATTGTGGGTCCAGCCGGGAACCATGTGGACAGCCTCAATCTTGTCCCCGGAAACCTCAAATTCTACCGTTTCTCCGGTATTGATGTTCCGTTCTTGGATCAGACCGTGACCAGCCACCACGATGAATAGTTCCCACTTGGAGTTGTGCCAGTGTTGCCCCTTGGTGATTCCGGGCTTACTGATATTGATGCTCACCTGTCCACAGTCAGCGGTATGAACCAATTCCGTGAAAGAACCACGGTTGTCCACGTTCATCTTCAAAGCATACTTGAATTTATCGGTGGGCAGATAGGTCAAGTACAGGGAGTACAGCTTTTTGGCAAAGGAGCCATCCGGCATTTTCGGCATCATGAGGGTACTCGGCTGTGCCTTGAACTCTTGCAGCAAATCCACGATTTCTCCCAATGTGACCTTGTGGGTCACGGGGACACAGCAGTAACGACCGTCTGCATTCAGAACGGTTTCCACACCGTCAAACTCACAGTGCTGCTCCTTGCCTTCCAGCAGGTCGAACATCCCTTCTACCAGGTCATCGATGTACAGCACTTCCAACTCGGTACTGCGGTCGTTGACAGTGAATGGCTCGTCATTGGCGACTGCCCAGCAGAAGGTACTGACGGCACTGTTGTACTTGGGGCGGCTGTGTCCCATCAGGTTCACGAAACGGTAAACCGCAACCTTAGCCCCGGTCTCCTGAGCATACTGGAAGAACAGCTCCTCGCCCGCCTTTTTGCTGCGGCCGTACTCGCTGTTGCCGAAGCGGCCTGCCAGCGTCGCCTGAATGGAGGAGGACAGCATGATGGTGGCCTTGTTGCCATACTTTTTCAGGCAGTTCAGCAGGTCGGATGCGAAGCCGAAGTTGCCCTTCATGAAGTCTTCCGGGTTTTCCGGGCGATTCACGCCTGCCAGATTGAACACGAAGTCTGCTTTCTGGCAGTATTCGTCCAGCTCCTTCGGGGTGGAGTTCAGATCATACTCGAAGATTTCTTCAATATTCAACGCCGGGCGGGTCTTATTTTTCCCGTCCCGGATGTTTTTCAGGTTGTTGCACAGGGCGGTTCCCACCATGCCCTTGGCACCTGTGACTAGAATGTTCATCCTATCACCTCTTTAATGTACTGCGGTGCAGTCCGGAATATCTGCGCCATCCGGCACGGTTGCATGATTGCAGATGGTGCAGTTACTGCCGATGCGAGTAAAGTTTCCCACAGTCGCACCGGTGCGAACAACGCTGTTGGTGTAAATTAGGGCGTAGTCCCCTACCGCTGCATCACAGTGGATTTCCGTTCCGGCATTCAGCAGAACACCGTTGCCAACGGACGTACCATTCTGGACACAGGCATTTTGCAGCACCACGCAGCCACAGCCCAGCTTTGCGTATGGACTCATGTAGGCGCTGGGCGCAACGATATTGGGAAAAGCAAAGCCAAGGGCTTTCGCCTTCTCATACACCTGTGCTCGGAACCGATTGTTGCCGATACCCACCACCAGCAAGCCGTACTCCTTTCGCAGCTCCGGCAAATCAGTAAGCCCGCCAACCACCGGAATGCCGCAGATCTCAGTGCCTACAGGTTGTCCATCGTCCACAAAGGCACAATCGTATTGAAGCATCGCCTGCTCCGCCACCATGCGCCCAAAGCCGCCGGCACCAATCAGCAGTAACTTTTCTTTAGACATTCGGGATGCCCTTCAGTGCATTCTGGACGTACTCGGTGGTCAGAATCTTCTTCACAGTGCCTTCCACGTCCAGACGCTCGGTGTTGTGGCTGGTGTAGGACTCGTCTGCCATGGTATGTACTTCGCCCTTGACCACGAACTTGTCGTAGTTCAGGTCACGGTTGTCAGCAGCAACCCGGAAGTAATGACCCATATCCTCGCTGCGCAGACGCTCCTCACGGGTCATCAGGGTCTCGAACAGCTTCTCGCCGTGACGAGTGCCGATGATGTTCGTACCGGTATCGCCGAACAGCTGCTGGACGGCCTTTGCCAAATCGCCGATGGTGGAAGCATCAGACTTCTGGATGAACAAATCACCGGGATTTGCATGTTGGAAAGCGAACAAGACCAGATCCACAGCCTCGTCCAGATTCATCAGGAAGCGGGTCATGTTGGGATCGGTGATGGTGATGGGATTGCCAGCCTTAATCTGGTCGATGAACAGAGGGATGACAGAGCCACGGCTGCACATAACGTTGCCGTAACGAGTGCAGCAGATGGTAGTGCCACCACGCTCAGCAGCTACACGGGCATTGGCGTAGATGACGTGCTCCATCATGGCCTTGGAGATACCCATAGCGTTGATGGGGTAAGCAGCCTTGTCGGTGGACAGGCAGACAACACGCTTGACGCCAGCGTCAATAGCGGCGTGCAACACATTATCAGTACCGATGATGTTGGTCTGGACGGCCTGCATGGGGAAGAACTCGCAGGAAGGAACCTGTTTCAAAGCGGCAGCGTGGAAGATGTAGTCAACACCGGGCATTGCGTCACGGATGGACTGCGGGTTGCGGACATCACCGATGTAAAACTTGACCTTCTTGGCATTCTCCGGATGCTTGGCCTGAAGCTCATGGCGCATGTCATCCTGCTTCTTTTCGTCACGGGAGAAGATACGGATCTCCTTCAGGTCGGAATCCAAGAAGTGCTTCAGAACGGTAGAGCCAAAAGAACCAGTACCACCAGTGATCATAAGGGTTGCGTTATCAAATGCAGACATTTTTGTTTTCCTCCTGTTATTTCAACAAATAGTGTTTATACTTGAAGAACAGCTTTCGTCTGTTCTCTTCGACTAATTCTCTTCAACTCATTTTTCATGTTCAAAAACACATCAGCAGTTTCATGATACACATCCATATAGATTCGATGGATCTATATATTTAATCGTTAGACTTGAAGTCGAGTCAAATCACTAATAAAATTCAGTTCATTGACTTCTGAGCTTATTTTCAATCCTACCAAATTATGATATCTTTTCTACTACTGTGCAGTTCTTTAGCATTGCATGTTACACTTTCCAAAACAACTTATATGGCACAATATCCAGCGGGTCTGGAATTAATGTAAACTTTATGAAATATACAATTGCCAGGCTGTATAGAATCATCCTAACCATCATTCTTGATTTTTGGTCTAATCTCATTATGTTATTGGGTATCAAAATCAAGATGAAAACTTGGAAGTATTGCGCCATGCGTGTCAACACTGTGCCTGCGCCAAAAAGCTGTAAGACAATTCCGACATAAATCATTCGCATCGCCAAACCACTATCCGAAAAATCAGTAGCCATTGCACTGGAGCGTGAATCGTCTTCTGTCATTTCAGAGTAACTTTTATGTGTTTTTTTATAATAAATCCAAACATATATTGTTAGCACAACACTCATGATGTATATGAGCAAATTTCCACCCAACGATGTTCTTGATTCCTGTACACTTTTCAGATAGGTGTTAATGAACCCATAGAATTGGCTCTTAAGCAGTAACAATGCCATGGAACCGCCAATATAGAATACCGATGATTTAACAGAAAAATGGATTTTAATTATAAAGTAAGCAGCAACAAAAATATATGCAGACTTATGAATTTGTGCTGCAATAATAACAATCAAAAAGAACTTCAAGAAGTTTTTGATTCCAGGTTTCTCTGCATATGGGATAGCATATAAGCATATTGCAACGCCTATAACCGTCCTAACAGCCGACATGTCAAAAGTCAAAAAAGTAAAGCATATATAAAGGATTACAGATGTCGTATAATCTTGAGAGTATCTCTTAATAAATCTGTAATATGAATAATACACAAATCCATAAACGCAGACCATGAATGTTTGAAACGATGCCTTGAAGATGTGCGTAAACGCCATCATCAAAAACTCGTATCCCCACTCCATCCATGTAGTATCGTAATTATCCCATGTCTGATATTTCATGGAATCATACACACGTTTATATCCCGCAATATCCTTACCCACACTTGGAGCCTTTAACGCAGTTAGAAGAAACAGACACAGAATAGATATTATTAGAATTGCATTTTTTCTTTTTTCCAGGTTTCTTATCCCACAACAAGCAACCGGTAGAATTAAAACCATGCCGATAAGGGCAAAATATATATCCATTTATTAACCTCTACCATCATTTTCTGAGTGCATTGATTTATAAAGATCTATATACTCGAGAAACCTATCTTCCATAATATACTCTTTCGCCTTGCTTCTAAACGCCTCCGAGCTCAGCCTCATGTTTTCACATATTTTTCTAATTTCACTCATCATTTTATTGACATCATCCACAGGAACAACCCTGCCAACCTTTTCATTCAACATCTCCGGACTTCCACCTGTATCAAAAGTCACAACCGGCGTTCCGCATGCAATAGCTTCCATATTGACTGTTGGATAGTTTTCCTCTCTTGTCGGCATTGCAAATACATCCGCTGCGCTATAAATCTCGGCAAGTTCTTTTTGATTTTGTGTTCGATGAATTGAAATAATATTTTGCGGCAGATTCTTGTCAATCTCATCATCTGTACCGACAAGGACAATTTGATATTGCTCACCTAATTTTTCCGCCATTTCAACAAAACAGTCCAGTCCCTTACGATACCCCCATGCAAAAGAAACTCCCAAAACAATGTGTGTTTCTGCCGGTATCCCATAGCGTCCTCTAAAATTGCTCGGAGTTGGCTTAAAAACGTCCAAATCGATTCCGTTATTTATTACTTCAATTGGATACCCTTTCAAATACGATTCCTTTGCCAGTTCCGCCAACCACTTTGACGGTGTTACAATTGTCATATTCCCAATGCCGGTAAACCATTTTTTCTTCAGCTTCCACATTCTTTTCGTATTATCGTAAAACGAGGCAGGATATTCCTTATACTGTGGGCAATTATGACAACCAGTCTTCCACTTGTCGCACCTTACTATAGTAAAGTACGGGCATTGCCCAGTGAATGACCAGCAATCATGCAATGTCCATACTGTCGGGACATTATGTTTTTTTATATATGAAAAGAGCATCGGTAAATTGATATACGAATCATGCAAATTATGAAGATGAATAATATCGGGTTTGAATTCATCAATCTTCTTCAAAAGTTTATATGTCTCGAACCATGCGAAGCAACCATTAAAACCTGTAATTCGAGCAAGAGCGACATTTACTCGGCGACTATTGAATGTTCCGATTCGGTAATAGCCGCAATCCTCACCCGCATCACGATTTGTTGTGGTGATAGGCGATGCGCACATCACCTCGTGTCCCTGCGCTCTTGCTACATCGGCAATCCCCATCATGATTTTTCCGGTGCTACCTTTCGCTCCACCGTTGATCTGCACAATACGCATCACTCGTACTCCTCACTGATTATCACTAAAGAACTTATATCCTCTACGCCTCATGATTGCCTTTGAGAGATTGAACAGCGGCTTCGGAAGCCACTCACGAAGCCACGTCCGGAATTCAAGCATCCATTCATCTTTAACTCGCATATCCTCTCGGTCACCTTTATAAATAGGATTCTCATCGAAATACTTGCGTGCCTTCGTCAGCACCTTTCCCTTACGAATCACGTCAAGAATAGGGAATTCACCACGTCGGCTATCTGCACAACGGGCATTCAGCTGTCGTGCCATATTCGTCAACGCAACCTCATACTGCCAGGCATTCAGCTTTTTTGTCAGTGTCTTTTCCATGAAATCCTTACGCCAGATGCCCGCATACAGACTAACAATGTAATCGCCTGCATGATTGTCCAGCAGAAAGATACCCGGTTCCAATTCCTCAGCTTTTCTGTTTCTCAGGCTCTTCATGGTCATAACAAACAGGCGCAGATAATCAATCTGATGCTTTTCCATGATCTGAATATCTTCGTTGACCGCCTGAGTCGAAATCCTTTCCGTCAGGAAATAGTCATCCAAGGTAAAGAGAACATACTCTGTCTTAATCAGCGGCATCACTGCTCTCAGACGTTCCGTTATTTCCGTGCCTTCGCCTGCTGCCACCACTGTTACATTTTCAAAAGTACGATCAGTGGGTTTATCGGTTACTAAAAACGTCTCCACGTTTCGGTCTGCCCAATTCTGATTCAGAAGCAAAATATGTGCGTCCCACAAATCCGAAAACTTGTCGCACGTCGAAATAATAATTGAAAAGTTATTCTCCATCACCATGTATCCTCTGCCACTTATTTCATATGTTGGATTGCCTTTGCAACCACATTTTCTGAGGTCTTGCAGCTAGCCTGCAGATTATGATGCTCTCTTGTCATCACAATCGCCTGTTCGTAGTATTTCTTTTGAATTTCCTGATTAGAAATCAGCTGTGTAATCGAATCCACCAATTTAGCTTTATCCGTACAAACCATTGCCGCATCCGTTGACTGCATATACTCAATGATGCCGCTTTCTAGCGAGCCATATGTTAGAATGGATGCACCACTCGCCAATGCGTCCGCTGCCTTCGTAGAGAGTGAATACCGTGAAAGGTTGATGTCCTTTTCCTCAAATCCCTCTACAATAACAGTTATGTCGCTTTCTGCCATGCGCTTTTGAACCTGCGTGTACGGCACAGAACCCATATATTTGACATTTTTATTGTCCTTGAATACAGAATAGACCTGCTCGTCCTTTTCGTTGGAATAAACCTCCAGCATATATTCTGGATTGATTTTTCCAAGGGCGTAGCCAATATCGTTCAGGGAGTTGTTGCGTCCCATACCGATATTTCCGAAGTAAGTAATAACCGGGCAATCTTTGTTAATTACGCTGAACGGTTTACGCTGAACCGTAGAAGTCAAATAAACCGTTTCGCCGTCCAGTCCAAATTCCGAATTATACTTATCCCGAATCTTATCGCTGATGTAAATCGCACTACCCGGCCAAGCCAGAACCTTGTCAATCAATTTCTTGTAGGTCGATTTATAAAGGTGATAGATCGGATTCAGCGTTTTTTCCACATTGAAATAGTAGTCATCGCCAATGCAGGAGATAATTGGCACGTTATATCTCTTGGCGACATACATTGCAATCTGCGGGATAAAATAGTCGTCCGAAAAAGCCAGAAACACGCATTCTGGTTTGAAGTCATCTAGCCAATTATTTAGCTTCTCCGTGCACCAGAATCTCTTACGCCAGAGGATTCCCCTGAGCAAATGTGTAAGAGGCGTATGCTTTCCACCGAACTTGTAGGCAGCTTCTGCTTTTGCATTTCCGAGTTCCAAATCATTGTCTTTCCACTCGGTGTCAAGCTCATCATAATAATAAATTACGCCAGTATCGACTTTCTTCCCCATCCACCGCTGCAACACACGGTGATCCGTAATTTGGAAAAGCGTTTCGCAATGCCCCTTGCACGGCTTCTTTGTATTAGAGAATATCTGTGCAATATTCTCTTTCTCCCAATAGTGAAAGTACGCATCAAAAGCGCGTGACGTTGATTTTGTGTTATATGGAACCGTTCCTACGATCAGCACTCTCGGATGCATATCGTTTCTCCTTTGAATTTTTATCGAATATTTAATACTTTCTTGAGTACGGCATTTTGATTGAGCAGACGGATAACTACTGCACACAGCCCTACTGTCAGGGCGAAGTTTCCGGCAGTCAGTAAATACCCTTCAATACTGCTAAATTGGATCGCAATACTGCTTTTGAAGATATTGAGAAGCAGACCGTGCATCATGTAAATTTCTAAGCTTTGTTTTCCTGCCCAAAGGAAAAACTCACCTACTTTTTCTTTCCGGTTAATACAAAGCTCAGCACGGCATTTGGGTTCATCATCACTATTGCCATCACAGTAAGTGCTACCGTAATCACATAGTTGACCAGAACCAGGCTCATCCCCACCGGACTGTACAGAATCGGCACTTTGTCCGACTTGATCAAGCTGAGAAGCAGATAGTGCGTGAGATACACTTCCAACAAGTGCTCTCCGACCCATGCAAGAGTACCCCCCCGATTTTACTGGAGAAGATTCCCCTACAGAGACCACATACTGCAATACATCCAGCCAACGATGTTGCCGCACGCAAGATAATCGCAAAGCCGCCGTCCGACATACCTCTAACTAAAAAACTCCATACAGCTCACGGTAGCATATAAGCAACCGTTCTACGATTCACATATTTCCACAGCCCCTTACCATCAGAGATTGGGCGACTATATTTCGTTACAAATTCACTGATTAAGATGAACAATGGCATTTGCAATGACCAGATGATGTCGAAAAGAAAACTCTTCTGCGAATCAACAGTACGTCCAGTCATGATATGCCCCAAAAACAACCAGAAGCATCGCTATGCCACGCATGATATCCACAAATTGATTTCTGTTTTCTGCCTTAGCCTGCATCTCTCAATACCCTCTCAAACATAAACTTCCGCAGCCAGTTGGGAGCCAGCGCCGACCCGCTGCGAATCACACAGCTCTTTATGTACTGTCCTTCTCCAATAAAGCCTTGCTGTTTCATAAATTTGAACAACTTGGCCTGCGTCTTGGCGTATTTCCAACCGGCTCTTCTTAAATACATATCCGAGCCAGCTCTCATATGGAGCAGCGGCTCTTGAATGTTGTAACCCTGATATCCTGCCATCAGCATTCGAAGCCAGAGGTAATAATCCTCCAGAAGATAGAAATCCTGATAGGAGCCAACTGCCTCGACTGCGGATTTCTTATACATCACGCAGGGGTGATTAAACGGGTTGCGCTTCTTCGCAAACTCCACGATCTCCGCATTGGTTTCTGGCGGAACGCGCCTCGTATCTACAGCCGCAGGGTCTGTCGTAAATTCCTCCACGACACCGGAGCAAATACTCACTTCCGGGTGCGTGTTGAACACATTGATCTGTTTCTCACACCGATTTGGATAAGCAATATCATCGCTATCCATCCGGGCGACCAGTTCATTCTTGCAGTGCTTGATGCCCTCGTTCAAAGCATTGCCGAGGCCGCAGTTCTTTGCCAGCCGAACAACGTTCAGAGTGTTGCCCATCTCCTGCTTCTTTGTTGCAATCACGGCATCCAGCTCCGGATTCAGAGGTCCATCGCACACCAACACAAAATCGTTTGTTGGAACCGTCTGCACCTGAATGCTTTCGATTGCCTGTCTCAAATATTCCGGCTCTTCTTTGTGATAAACAGCCATTAAAACGCTGTAATTCCGCATCACTTTGTCTCCTGCCCCATCGCCGTGGTCGCGCCTTCCGCCACACCTTCAGTACTCTCCGGCATGAACAAAATTTTGACGGTTGCCAGCATAATCTTCAAATCCTCGATCAGGCTGGGATGGGCAATGTACATCAAATCCATCTGCAGCTTATCGTAGGGGGTGGTATTGTACTTGCCGTACACCTGTGCATAGCCGGTCAGACCAGCCTTTGCCTGCAGGCGCAGCGCAAACTCCGGCATCTCCTCGCAACACTGTGCGGCGATCTCCGGGCGCTCCGGACGAGGGCCCACAACAGACAGATCACCCTTTAGGATGTTCAGTAACTGGGGCAGCTCGTCCAGACGGCAGGCGCGGATAATGTGACCGACCTTTGTAATACGGTCATCCTTGTCGCCGGTGGAAAGACGCGCCACGCCATCCTTTTCTGCATCCACGCGCATGGAGCGGAACTTCAAGATTTCGAACTGCTTGCCATCCTTGGTCAGGCGAACCTGCTTGTAGAAGGCGGGACCACCATCGGACTTGACTGCAATGGCCGTAATCAGGAACAACGGACTCAGGATGATCAGTGCCAGCAGTGAGATCACAATATCCATCGCACGCTTGATGAACAAGAATTCCGGGCTTGCCATGTAGCGACCGACGCGCAGCATCGGCAGATGGAACATATGCATCGGCCAAGCGCCACTCATAATAACGTCGCCAACGCGGGGAATGACGAACATATTGATGCCCTTCCCTACGCAGTGCTTCAGGATAATATTTCGTTCATGGCTGTGAACACCACTGACAAAAACAGTCTCCATGCCGTCCAGAATGCTCAGGTCTGCCAAGCACTCCGACACGCTCAGGGTGACCTGCACATCGTATTTCTGGCTCAGACCGTACTCGTTGATGAGCTTTTCCATACCATGACGCACATCGTAGACCACTGCAGTCTTCTGCGGTGGGAAGGTCTTGTAGTACCATTTATGTGCACAAGATGCCCAGATCGCAGCCATCACCAACTGCCCCGCAATTGCCGCAATACCCGGCAACAGGTTGCAGAGCTTTGCGGACATCAGGCAGATCACGATGTACAAAATACCATCGGTTGCCATAGCGCCAAGGATCTGGCCGTACACCAGCTCTGAGACCCGCTGCATCGACATCCAGAACGCATCGTAGATTTTACCGAGTACAATGTACAGGATAAAAAACAGGCCTAAAATCGCAAAATGACCCTCCCATGCCAGATTTGCATAGGTCTGGTGCGAGTAGTACAGGAACCAGCAGGCCGCAAACGGTAGCTCGATCATCAGAACATTCAAGATCTTTACGATCCGCAACATCACATCATGCTGAAACTTTGACATAATCCTCTCCAATAACTCCTTTAGACTTTCTTTTTACAACCCAGATTACAGCAACTGTTTTGGGTCGAGCTATTAACTACACAAACCGATATCTTCCCCCGTTTTGTGGTTAGCCGAAACATTCAGATTTTCACTTTTCCTCTTAGATTCTTGTGCCAGTTCTAACCGGCGCGGCCTCGAATCCGCTTTCTCCCACCGCATCCCGATGGCATCCAGCTTTGCAATACGCTCCTCTGTCAGCACAGCGCAGCTTTTTTCAGGATTCTGGCGGGTATAACGCTGCCGTTTGACCCAATTTCCAAGGTTATATCCGTTCGGTGACACATATTCTGCCGGGACGTTCAGATTGCCGTGGGCATCAAAGTAGCGTTTTGCCTCCTGATACCCTTCGTTCCACTGGCGGTCATTGCGGTTGCCCCAGTACATCCCGATTCTGTTCAGCCGCTCGACTTGTTCGTCCGTCAGTTTTCCTTTCGGGTACGCCCATTGCTGGCTTGCGACCCATTGCCCCAGCCGTTCGCCAGCCGCTGTCACATAGGAACGCGGGATGTTCAGGTTGCCATTTTCCTCGTAATAGGCCGCAGCCAGCGCATACGCTTTTTCCCACTTGGCATCGAAAATGTTCCACACCATACCGATCTCATCAAGCTGTGCGATGCGTTCTTCCTTCAAGCGTCCGTTCAGCTTCTGCTGCCGGGTCTTGATGATCCACTGTCCCAAAGGGTAGCCGTCCGGGTCGGTGTATTTGCCGGGCACCATCAGGTTTCCGTAGGTGTCATGGTATTTCTTTGCGACCTCAAATCCATGCTGCCACGCAATTTCCTTCCGGTTGCCCCAGACCATCCCGATGCTGTCCAGCCGCGCGATCTGCTGCTCGGTCAGATTGCCTTGGATCTGTCCCTCGCGCACACGGCGCTGGGTCACCAGCCACACACCAAGGCTCAGACCACCGGGCGTGGTATACAGTTTCGGGACGTTCAAATTGCCGTGCTCCGCATAGTAGATGCTGGCCTCAGAGAAATAGTGCTCCCAACCGGAAGAAAGGCTTGCCTGCAGCTGCTCGAACAGTACCCGGCAATCGTGCACCTGTTCGATGACCTCGAACCGCTCGGTGACGATCTTATCGCCCTCGCCGTTGGCATACAGGCGATGGACTGCTTCCTGCATCTCGCTTTGCAGACCGGAAATACTGGTCAAACCTTCGAAATTGTTGACCACATCCAGAATCAGCGGGGCTGCGGTGTCCCCGGCGGTCAGGGCACGTCCGATCTGCTGCTTGTAGATGATGGGCGAAATCGTTGGTCGGAACAGGATCACGCCGGAAATCCCCTCCACATGGACACCCTCGTTGAGCATATCGATGCAGAACAGCAGCTTCAGCCGGTTGCTTGTGTCCGTTTTGAAGTCCGCAAAAGCCTTGTCGGTGTTCGGGTCATCCGAGTAAGCCTGATACACCACCACATCCGGGTTGACCCCGGCGAACCACTCCGGCACATGGGACACCATCTCGTCCATGTGCTCCTTGTTGGCGCAGAACACAATGTACTTGCCAGTCTTATTCGTGATATGATGTGCAAAGACCCTATCCAGACCATCCGCTTGTTCCAAAGCGCGGCGCAGCGCGTCCAGATATTTCTGGTTCACATCCTGAATGCCCGGTGCTCGCAGGTTATCCACCCGCGCCTGATACTTCGCAAGTGCTTTCTGGTACTGGTAGACCGTGGTCACATATTTCGGGGCAGGCAAAATCCCCCTGACGACTGCTTCGCCAAGGGTCATGTTGCTCGCAACACGGCTATCAAAAAGTTCTTCGGCCATATCGCGGTTATTATCCAGATAGCGGATGTTTGTTGCCGTCAGCCCCAGAAGCTTTGCATCTGGGCACAACTTTAATAAAGCCACTGTGCTTTCGCCCCAACATTCAGCACCGGCACGGTGGAATTCGTCGAGTATAATATAGGCGGGCTTTTGCGCCGCAATTTCGTCCAGCTGTGCCTGCGTACAGCACATCAGTTTGGCATAGGTATAAAAGTGAACGTTTGCCAACGGAAAATCCGGGTCGCTCCTTTTCAGGCTCTCCAGCTGGGTCTTGAAGATATATTCACTGGGAGAAAGCCAAATCACGACCTTGTCCGGGTTGTCCTCGATCAGCTTGAACGCAATATAGCTCTTTCCAGTGCCGGTCGGATGAACAATGGCGGCTTTGCCGTACTGCTCCATCATCCGGACTGCCGCATGATATGCTTTTTCATTGTGCTCAAACAGACATAATGCCACCCTGTTCACCCCTTCCCGCATAAAGGGGTATCCCCCACAGTGATAATGGAGGAACGGAAAATAAATCGTGCGCTACTACGTCGTATTTAGAGTACTCCTGCCCCTCATGGACACCTGATGGGAGAAAATTCGGTTCATCTCCCGGCGCTTTCGGGTCAGGTCAGAGTGCACATAGCGCTGCAAGGTGATGTTGGCGTTAGCGTGTCCTAACAATTCGCTGAGGGTCTTTACATCGCACCCCGCCTGCAGACAGGTCGTTGCAAAGGTATGGCGCAGCGCGTGCGGACGTACTTGCCGGACAGTTGCCTGTTTCAGATATGCCTTGATGCTTTTTCGGTAGCAACGGGGTTCGGTGGGCTTGGACTCGTTGCCGGACAGAAACCATGTGGCATTGCTGACACATCCACGCAGTTTTTTCAGCATAATAAGCAGCTGCTTCGGGATTGGAATTTCCCGGCGGGAGGTGCGGGTTTTAGGCGTTTGGATGACCACCTTTGTGTGACCGTTTCCGCAGGAAATTCGGCAGACTGTCCGGTTGATTTTCAACGTACCAAGTTTCAGGTCAAAATCGCCCCATTGCAGGCCGCAAATCTCACCAATACGAAGACCCAATTCAAGCCCCAGCAATAAGCTGATCTTGCGGGGTGTGGGGTTTTCCTGTACATAATGGTAGAGGCGTTGCTGCTCTGCCGGGGAAAGAGGCACGGATGTTTTATCAATGGCTTTTGGCAGCGCTACTTCCAGTTCCATCGGACGAATCAGGCGCAAGTGCGCGGCATATTTGCAGATGCGCCGCAGCATCGAGAGGCATTCCCGGGCAGAGGAGTTCCCTAGCGGCTTGTGTGCGGCATCTATCGGCGCAATGATTTGCTGCATAGCCTGTTCCAGAAAACTTTCCTCAAGAGATGCAACTGGCACTTTACTCAAAACCGGAAGAAGATATTTGTGCAGCGTGTACAAGTAATGCGCATAGGTGGATTCTTTTACTGCATTCCGCTGGGAGTGCAGCCATACCTCAGCCAATGCTTCAAAGGTCAGGTCGGTTCTCTTTAGATTGTAGAAGCCTGCCTCTGCTTTCTTTTGAATCAGCACACGTTTGACCTCAGCATAGACCGTGCCATAGACGTAGCCCCACTGGATTTTCCCCTCCGGTGTACGCGCTTTGATGTAGCGGCCTTCCCACCGGCCATCCTTGCGTTTGTGAATGTTTTCTCCCCGTCGTGCCATTTCTGTTTCCTCCTGCGTCTTGGACACCCTTCTGACCACTTATTCTGTCCACCTTCGTTTTTTGCTGGATTTTTCATGCAGAACTGGGCAATGTGCAAAAAACTTTCAGCTTCTGCGAGGTTTTTTCTAAGGTCAGGTGGGATGCATTTGTAAGGATTTCTATTGATTCCCAGATATAACCATGATAAAATAAGAGAAGAATTCAAACAACGATGTCGAAAGATCGGTATCCTCCATTATCACTATGGAGGATACTTTTTTATTAAATATATTCTTTGCCATTACGTGGCTGCACATTCTCTGTATCATAAAATACTTTTGCATCATACGCAGATGCATATGCATAGCTGCACGGATTTCTGTAACATCATAGTGAGGTGAACTTCATCACGACTGTAAAAGATGCCGTTGCCAAATGCTTTGAACAACTCTACGACCAGCAGGAGATATTCCCCAACAAGTTGGCAACCCACGCCGGTGCATATTCCAAAATCGATTTATTGCTTAACTCATAGATATATTTTTATTCTACAAAATGCACCTCTTGCGAACACAAAAAACGCGTGTTATACTGAAGCCATCAAAAACATTGGAGGTGTTCCCTATGCCCCGTCCCAAAGGAAGCAAGAACAAGACCAAGACCGTAAAAGCAACCGTTGACTTTGCTGCACAGATTGCTGAAAAGCAGTCTGCAAAGGAAGCCGCTGCCGCTGAAATCGAATCCATCACTGCGAACATCGATGCGCTGAAAGCTGACCTGAAAGCCAAGAAATCTGAGCTGAAATCTATCGACAAGGAAATCGCCAGAATCGAAGTCAAAAAGGTCAAGGCTGAAACCAAAGCAGCGGAATCCGCAAAGAAAGCCGAAGCAGAGGACGTGCTGAAAAAGCTGCTGGCAAGCGGCGTGAGCGCAGACGATATCCTCGCAAAGCTGAAGTGATCTGAAAATTTCTAACGCAGTAGTTGACGGAAGCATCTACGTCGCAAGCAGTGCAACTTGGTACCAACTTGCGATTTTTGAATCGGATTTTTCAAAATCCAAATTCAAAACGCTTGTTGGGCTGTGCCCAAACCCCTTGTGTTCTGCATCCGGTGGATGCAGGCTGCGCATTTTTGCAAAACGCTTTTTTGATCTGAGTGCCGATGCCTGTGGTATCGGCACTTTTTGCACAGATGGATTCCGGGAAGCAGAAAATAGTGCTATGCAGCACATCCGGGATTGTGCTATACTTGATTTACATAAACCTGTTTGCCCTAAAAAGTTGGAGGTGTTCATGGCTACACGAACCATTTGTTTTCCCATATCCGGCTACCCCTATTGCAAGGAACAGCCGGTGACGTTCACATGGATAAAAGGTAGCAAGCGGCAGAATATCCGTGCCGTCCATGATGCCGTCCATACAACAGACCCGGATGTTTCCATTCTGGAAGTCAGCTCTGCGTCCGCTCAGCCGGAGGGTGAGGCTGTTTCTTCTCTGCGTCTTCTGCTGCGTCTGAATTCTGTTGCGCAGGATGTGCCCATCAGTACGGTTTTTGAAGCCGCTAAGGTATTTGAACACGGTGGGCCATTCGCTGACCTTCTGACCTGTGCGCCATCCAAAGTCCATAAGGACACTCGGCTGCGAACCAATGGAAAGTTGCTCCGCTACTCTCTGGAAGGAAGTGAGTATCCGATAGAGCCGCACCCGGATTCATTTTTTGAGTGGCTCTACTGCCGTGCGTTGAAGCAGTTCCCGGAAAAGGCTGCGCAGCTAAGCAGATATAATGCCTTTTCTGATATTGCTGCCGCAGCGGATTCTAAAAAGTATTATGGCGATTCCTCGCGGGCGGCTGCAATCTATGTAGGACTTGCAGCGGCAGGAAAACTTCCGTGCATCGATTTCTATGAATCATTCATTGCGGAAGTTTACACGGAGCCAAAGCCCTTGCCCAAGTCTGGAAAATCTGAGACTGCTTCAAAAAAGACACCCGAGGTTTCTGCTCCAGCAAAGGAGACTCCGGCAGACGAATCGTCGCAGTCCGATAATGCAAATATTCCGGACGCTGCGCAGATGGAACAGATCCTTGAGCTGCCCAAAGCGACCTGTCTGCTCCTCTCTTTGGCAAAAAATGCTGGTCTTTCTGCAAATAATTCCAGTGAGCTGGCGTATAAGGGAAAGGAATTTTTTCTTACCGCTTATCAGAAAGCACTAAAAAACAAAACGCTCCAAATCAATGTTCATAAGAACAAGTTCACATTTCCGATGGAGGAGCATGACAGCGGATTTCATGCGGTCGGAGTACTGACCCGTTCGCCTGCTTGGGAATACGGATGGAAGTTCAACTATCTGGCCGAGAACACATCCGGAGCCGAAAAGCCCGAAGTCAAAGCAAAAATCCAGAAGCCTTTGACCGCATTAGAGCATCTGGAACGCTGTGGGTATAAAATCGTTCAGCAGGTCGTACCGGAAAAACTCCCACCGATTGCTGTTCAGCGGATGGCATGGAAAACAGGCGAGGCTCTTTGCGACCCGGTGGTGGTGGATTTCTTGCAGTTTATCCGAACACATATGCAGAGCGACGGCTCTTTTTCGTTCCGTATCCCAAAGGGTGCGTCCAAAAAATCGTTTGCCACACTTTCAGAGATTGCTCAGACGTGGGACAAAATGGGGCTTTTTGCAGCCATTGTGATTTATCCGCAGAATATCGTCTATGAACTTGCGCAAAATGAAACCGTCCGGCATTTTTTGAGCGGAAAGTGGCTGGAGCTTTTTGTAGAGCATCAGGTTCAGCAGATCCTGAATCACTATCAGGAGGAGCAGGGCGCAGAAGTTTCGGTTTGCTCCAATGTGGTTCTTTCAGAAACGGCATCCGTAGGGAGCACGCATGAGCTGGATGTCGTGTTCTCCATCAATGGAAAATTTTTCTGGGTAGAAGCCAAATCCTCCAGCCGAAGCATTGATTATGGAAAATATGCTTCTCTGTGCGAAAAGCTGAACGTGACACCAGAAAGCTTGCTTTTGGTCAACAGCGATTTGTCCGTGGAAGAGTGCGAAGGTGTTTCTTATTTCTGGAATTACCGTGTTGCAAACTGTGCAACGATCACGCAGGAACTGGAAAGCATGATTGCTAAACAAATTGAAAGCACCGGAAATGCTGTTCCGAGTACAGACTGAGCAATAAGCAAAAATGATATGTACCCCCAATACTGGACACCCAGTATTGGGGGTACATATCAAAACCGAAAAGCAGAAGCTGCCGCACAAAAATACGGTGCGGCAGCTTCTGCTTTTTATTTGCTGTGTCCCCTGCGTGTGCCGACAGTTCCGTTCCGCCTTATTCCTCCTCTGCGAAAGGGCGTTTTTGCCCGCCGCATTTGTGGCCCGGCTTTCCCGGGAATGGCCGTTCGTTTTGCCGAAAAGTCGTACTCTGCCCGGGAAAAAGCACCGGAAGACTGCTTCGGCCATTTATTCCGCCGTTTCTTACCGATTTTACAATGTTTTTTGCAAAAAAGGCTTTACAAATGAATTTCAAAAACATATTATATAATTATAGGTTCAACTTCTTTACGCAAATAGTTTCGTACCGGTTCGTATGGGGCAGCCGGGTCTGTGCTTTTTGCACTGCTTCTGCCTTACGATAGATCATTGGAGCCCGCCGGTGCAGCCCCGCTGCACCAGATCAAATACAGAAGGAAGGTTATGCATCATGCCTGAAAAGAAAGTTTCTACTCCTGCAGCCGATGCTCCGGCTGCCGAGGGTAAGACCCGCAAATCCGCCAAGGCTCCCACCCGCCGCGGCCGCCCGCCGCTGGCACCCGAGCTGTATGTAGAGATGGGCGGTGAGCAGTACAACATCACCGACATCATTGACCGCGCCAAGGCAGACTACCGCACCACCCACAAGGTCGGCGTACAGTCCTGCAAGGTGTACGTCAAGCCCGAGGAAGGCGCAGCTTACTACGTCATCAACAAATTCTCCGGCAAACTGGATCTGTAATTTTTCACAGGGTCACAGGCAGCACCGCACTGCTGCCGCGCCCGCCATTCCCGCATAAGGCTCCATCAACAAAAAAAGACACCGCGCAGCTGTGCGGTGTCTTTTTTGCATAGGCAGCGGCTCAGAACCCCAGCATCCGCCAAAGGGTCTTACGCTCTTCGGCCGGGTCCGGGTCTGGGATCTCGAATACATAACGCTCGGTGGCGTTGATAACGGTGGTGTTGCCGCGGGTGCATACCCGGGGCAGCTTTGCATCGTAATTCAGGTGTACGTGCCCGTGGATGAACCATTTAGGCTGGTACTCGTCCAAAATCTCGTTGAAGCACTCAAAGCCCCTGTGGGCACAGTCGTCCCCATCGTTCAGTCCCTTGGCCGGGGCGTGGGTCAGCAGCAGGTCGATGCCGCCCCTTTTGTGCGCCTGATGCTTCAGCTTGTGCACACGGCGGCGCATGGCTTTCTCGGTGTACTGGTAGGTATCCTCTTTATTATAGCGCTGACAGCCCCCCAGCCCCATGATGCGCAACCCCTTCCATGTGTACACCTGATCGTCCACGCAGATGCAGCCGCCGGGTTCACCCTGAGTCTGGTAGCTGCCGTCGTGGTTGCCGTGCACATACAGGATGGGCGCAGCGGTAAAGTTTGTGAGATATTCCAGATACTTTTTGGGCAGATCCCCGCAGGAGAGGATCAGGTCGATGCCTTCCAGCCGGGCGCGGGTGTCATAGTCCCACAGCGCCTTGGACGGGACATCTGAAATGGCAAGAATCTTCACGTTCGTATGCTCCATTCTGTTTCCGGTCAGGCCGGCTCATTTCTCCAGACCCTTTACGTTGTCCAGTCCGTTGATCGCCAGCACGGTACGAGTCTTGACGTCCAATTCATCGTAATGGGGCAGCTTGCCGTGTACACAGGCATCCAGCCAATCCATCTCCATCAGCTCTTTGGGGCTGTAAACTCTATTCTCCGGGGAGTGCAGGTTGTCCTCGTTATCATACAGCTTTTCCGGGAAGATGTGCACATTATCCGAGCCCTGCAGCGTTTCCAGCAGATCCAGCAGCTGCCGCGTACCGCTGGGCAGCGCTTCCTGATACTCCAGATCCTCTGCGCCGCTGCGCAGACCCCACCAGTAGTTCACTGCGCGGGTGGTGGCTGCGTTGTCCCAGCTGCCGTCAAAAATGGAGCGCACGATCTGCACATAAAAGGTATCCCACCGCCAGATCGGCAGACCCAGCGGCTGTAAGCTGCCGTCCGGCAGTTTGCGGCACAGGCCGTAGTCCCGGTTGGTGTCGGCAGGCTCCCGACTGTCCCGGGCGTAAACCATGTCGATCTCCGGGCAGTCAGCAAAATCCAGCGGATGGGCGGCATCGGGCTGGCAGGCCCAGCGCAGCCAGATACGGCCTGCCGGGCGCACGCTCTTCAGCCCCTGCGCAAAGGCGTTGATCGCAGCGGGCACGCCGTACACGGGGTTTGCCGCCACATAGCCGATGTGCCCGGTCTTGGTCATGATACCGGCCAGCATGCCCAGCAGATAGGTCACTTCATAGGTGCGGGGATAGTAGGTGCGCACCAGCGGGTGCGGCGCGTTCAGCGAGCAGTTCAGGATGCGGATCTTGGGGTGCTGCGCCGCCACCTTCAGGCAGGCGTTGTACATCCGCACGCTGGTGGCGAACACCACGTCCGCATTGTTGTGGGCTACCTCCTCCAGCACCTGCTCCGCATCCACCTCCGGGTTCACATCCTCGTAGCAGCTGATATACACCTTGTCCGGGAAGACCTTGGCCAGCGCATCGCGCCCCTCGTCATGCGCACGCACCCATGCGCTGATCTTGGCGTTGTACTCGTGGAGGAACACCACCCGCAGCTCACTGGGCTGCTTGCTGGGGCTGAAGATATTCAGCTTGGACAGCAGCGGCTCTGCGGGGCTCTTGGGCGGTTCCAGCGAAAGCTCCACGCCATGGGGCTCGGTGAGCACCTTCACCTCGTTCCACAGCTTTTCCAGGTTCTGCCGCACCTGCGCCGGGGTGGCGTCGTAGGTGTCGGAGTAGCGGTACACCGACAGGTACACCAGCAGCGCATCACCGGTGGTCAGCCCCAGGGATCTGCCGCCCAAGGCTTCGAACTGCTGGTGGAACATGGTGTAGAAGGCGGCAAAGTTCAGCCGGTCATCCTCCGACCATGCCTCGCCGCTGGCCTTGCACACCAGCGTCTGCAGCTTGTTATAGCCGCCCAGCTTGGAAAAATGCACATAGTTCACTTTGGACAGCTTATAGAAATCCAGAAACTCGTAGTAGATCTTATTTTCCAGATCCTCGGTGCGGGCGGGGATGAGCCGGGTGACCGTGCCCGGGATCTTGACGGCACCGTAATACTTGAGCACCGAGACCCGCTTGTTGCCCTCCTGCACATAGAACCGGTTCATGTACTCAAAGGCGATGATGGGAGTATGGATGCCCTCTTCCAGATGCGCGTCGCACAGGTTCGACCACTTGGCAGCAAACTCGGTATCCGGCTCCAGCAAGGGCATAAAGTCATACGAAAAGGCAGTGTGCCGTCCGCTGGTCTTGGTGCCCACAAGACTGTCCGACGGGATCTCCACCAGCCCCAGCGGCTCCTGCGCCACGATATCCACGCCCTTGAGCACATCGTCCAGAACAGCCAGATAGGGCGACTGGCCGCGGGCTATGCGGGCACGATAGGCGCGCTGCCCTGCGCGCAGTGCACTTTTATAATCTTCCAGCATAAGAACTCCTTTTTTCTGTAAGCGAAGCGCGGTGCCGCAGTCCCCCTGCCGCACCGGAACACCCCCAGTATACCACAAAAACAGAAATAAGGCAGTATTTTAGGGCTAAAACGGTTGATTTTCCCGGTGGTTTCAGGTACGATAAGAATGATATTCAAAACCGACAGGAGTTTACGATCATGCAGACCATTTCTCTGCCCGTGCTCGAGGCGGGCGAATACGCCGGCGGCATCTGGTATTACGAGCCCCACACCTACCAAAGCTACCGTTACGTTCTGGGGCGGGTGGGCAAGCACCCGCTGGTGTGCATCGGCATCAATCCCAGTACCGCCCAGCCCGGTGCACTGGACCCCACCTTAAAAAGTGTGGAGCGGCTGGCCGCCGCCAACGGCTTTGACAGCTGGATCATGTTCAACGTCTACCCCCAGCGCGCCACCGACCCCAACGATATGGACAAAGTACCCGACCGCGCCCTGTGCGATGAAAACCTGCGCTGGCTGCAGGCCGTTCTGGCCCAGACCGAGCCTACCATGTGGGCGGCATGGGGCACCCTGATCGAAAAGCGGGACTACCTGCCCGGTCTGATGCGGGAGATGGTGGCCCTGACGCGGGAGCGGGAGATTCCGTGGGTCACCTTTGGCAAGCGCAGCAAAAAGGGACACCCGCACCACCCGCTGTATCTGCGCAAGGATTCCACCCCGGAGCCCTTTGATGTGGAAAACTATCTGGACACCTGTTTCTGATGTCCGCCCCGACAGGAGGAGAGCTGCTTTGACCGCAGAACAGTATAAGCCCATCTATCACTGGTTCAGCGACCATCCGGCCGTAAAGCGGCTGGTCGTTTTTCTGGACCGGTGGCTGCCGCTGGTGCCCTTTGTGTGCTATCCGGTGCTGCTGTGCCTGCTGAACATCCGGCTCTCGCGGCTGTTCCTCACCCAGAAGCAGGCCGCACTGGACTTTATGGTGCTCATCGCCCGCTCCGTCTTTGTGCCGGGGCTGGTGTTCTGGGGCGGCACGCTGCTGCGCAGTCGGCTGCACTTTCCCCGCCCCTACGAGCAGCCCGGCTTTACCCCGCTGGTGGCAAAGGAGAGCCGTGGACACTCCATGCCCTCCCGCCACGCGCTGAGCGCCGCCGTGCTGGCGGCGGTGTGGCTGTATTTCTACCCCGCTGCGGGCTGCGTGATGGTGGGCATTGCCCTGCTCATCTGCTGCCTGCGGGTGCTCACCGGGGTGCATCATGTGCGGGACGTGGTGTGCGGCTTTGCACTGGGCTTTGCGCTGGGCTGTGCCGGAATGTGGCTGCTGTAAGTCCGTTCCTACACGCTGGAACGGCCATTTTTGCCCGCAGCGCAAAAAAGTTGAAACTTTTTTCAGATTTTCCTTGACAGAATGCGATGGGTATGGTATTATTTCTCTCGCAGCCTGTGCCGACACAGAGCTGCCGCCATAAAGGAACCCATTGGGATAACAACGTGCGCCCGTAGCTCAGGTGGATAGAGCAACTGCCTTCTAAGCAGTGGGCCGGGGGTTCGAGTCCCTTCGGGCGCATCTATGTGGTGCCCATAGCGTAGTCGGTTAACGCGCCAGATTGTGGATCTGGAGACCGTGGGTTCGAATCCCACTGGGCACCCCACCAAAAAGTCCGCTGTTTTGAACAGCGGACTTTTTCTTTTGGTGGAATACTACAAAAGTACGGCACCCCGGCAAAGCAGCTGCTTTGCCGGGGTGCCTTTTCTCTTATTTATTCATCTCCTGCAGGATCTTTGCGATCTGGGCGGGGGTATAGCCCTCCTGCCGCAGGGCAGAGGTGATAGCCACATCGCTCTTGCCCTGACTGCGCAGCAGCGCTGCCGTGTAGGGCACTCCGGCGCTGACGGCGCTGCGGCTTCCGCCGGAAGCAGAACCGCTGCTGCCGGAAGCAGAGTCGCTACTGCCGGTGGCCTTTCCGCTGCCGGTGGTTTTTCCGCTGCCGGACTTTGTGCCCGCAGCCGCTGCTCTTCTGGCGGCCTGTGCGGCCTTCTGCTGGGCGTTAGCCTGCTTCAGTGCCCACTCGCCCTTGGCGATGTTCAGCTTCTGGGTGGTCACATTGTTGTTGAATGCCTGCTGCTTCAGTGCATCCTGATAGGCGCGCTCGCTGGCGGTGTTGTCGTACTGCTGCTGGGTCAGTGCGTCCTGCCGCTGCTTCTCCTGCATCTGCTGGCTCCACTGGGTGTCGGCGCGCTCGGCCTCGTAGGCGCGGTTGCCGGAGTAGATGTTGTACCCGGTGTTCAGCAGGCTGCCCGCCAGCGTGCCCAGACCGGTGGTGCCGGTAATGGCCAGCTGTACCACGTCCCCGATGACCCCCAGCACCGTCATGATGTTATTGAACGCCTGCTGGCGCTGGCTGATTTCCGCCTGCTCCTGCGCGGTGTAGTAGCCGTGCAGGGTGTCCAGCCGGTTCAGGTGCTCCTGATACTGGCCGTAGTCTTTGGCATAGGCGTCGTTGTAAGCCTCGCCTTTCTGCTGCAGCTGGGTGTAATAGTCCTGCAGCTGCCGGTCGTACAGGGTCTGAGCATTCTGCTCCTGTCCGTTCAGCTGGTCCAGCCGGTTCACCAGTTCTTCGCCGCCGCTCTGGTAGGTATCCAGCGCCAGATTGTACAGGGTGGGGATGGCGCTGGCCAGCCCGCCGATCTGCTGCTGATAGGCCTGCTGCGCCGCACTGGTGGCATAGCTGGAGCCGTAACCGCCGGTCAGAGCAGCAGCCTGTGCCGCCGCGTCCGCGCTGGCGTTGTGGGCGTTCTGGGTATACAGCTGCTCGTACTGGCGGTAAAGCGGGTCACGGGTGTAGCTGTACTGAAAATTCTCCCGTTCCAGCAGCTGCCCCAGCAGGCTGTTGATCTTATCCTGATAGCTGCTCTGGTAGTCTGCGGGGCGGTTCTGCTGCCACTGCTTCAGGGCGTCGGCCGCATCGGTCACCTGCTGACCGGGGCGGTAGCTGACGTTTGCCATGGCCTTTTCCACATCGGCGCGGCTGTTCAGCCCCTCGGCGCTGTAAGTGGACTGCGCAGCGGGCTGTGCCTGCGTTTGCACCTCCGGCTGCAGCAGTTCCTCCTTCTTTTTGGATGCCATATAATTCTCCTTTCGTTCTTATAATCCCTGCAGCTTGCTGCGCAGGGTGTCGGACATATTTTCCGTATCCAGATTGGTCAGTACATACTGCAGCTGCTCCTGCATCTGGTACAAATAGCTGCGCAGTGCCCGGGCATCCTCCGGGTCCATGTTATCGCTGAACTTGGGCAGGCCCAGCTTGCTCAGGCCGTTCATGCTTGCCATGAGGCATCCTCCTCCCATAATTTTCCCTTTGCCGGGGCGATGGTGCGCACAAGTCCGCGCAGGGTGATCTGCCCTTTGCCGCGCAGCCGCAGCCGCAGCGACCCGCACCGCCGGGGTACAAAGGGCAGGTCATAGCTGCGGCGGCTGCCTTGGGCGGCAAGGGAGGCCACTGTCTCCCACGCGCCGCCGTCATAGCTCACCGCCACCTCCACCGTGCTGGCGCGTTCGGCGTCCAGCCGCAAGGTCAGCCGGGAGAGATACCGCTGCTCGGTGCCGTCCAGCCCCACATCGCCGGTAATCAGCTCAAAGGGGATGTCCGTTTCCACGCCGTCGGTGCTCTGCCAGTCCGGCTCGCGGGTGGGGTCTGCTGCCCACAGCGCCTGTCCGTCCCACAGATAAAGCTGCCCGCCGGTGCTGGTCATATCGCAGGAGCAGACGTCCTCCTCGCTCCACAACCCCTTCTCGGTATCGTAGACCAGCAGACGTGTACTCTCCCGGGAGATGTGCAGGTAGTACCGGCCATCCAGCGCACCACCCACAGCACTTTGCACGTTGGAAAGCTTTGCAGCGTCCAGCGCACCGGACACCTTGGTGGGCAGACTGCCGTCCCACGCCATAACGCCGTCCGGCGAGAGATAATACAGCGTCTCGTTCAACACGCACAGGCTGCGGGCGGCGTTTTTGGCTACGCCCCGGCAGCGCAGGCTGGAAAGCTGAAAATCCGAAGGCTTGGAGCCGTACAGCTTGTGCAGGGTGTTCTCCTTAAAAAACAGTGCATAGCCCATGCAGGAGGCTGCCCCGGTAAAGGCTCCGTCGCTGCCCACAGTGACGGCGTAGCTGTCCGCGGCAATGCCCCGGTAGCTGAACCAGTTGGTGGGGTCGCCCAGCTTGCAGCCGTAGATAACGTTCTCCCTACTGTTGCAGCCCCACACCCGGTTGTCACACTCGGTCACAAAATCCAGTTCCGGCACCCGGCGCTCCATGGATACCGTCTGGGCGGCTTCCACGCTGCGGTGCTGTTTGCCGTCCATGCTCTGCCACTGGGCGGCGGCGGCGTTCTGCACCAGTGTGCCGTAGAAATACTCGCCCTGCGGGGTGCAGCGCACCCGCAGCCAGTCCTCGCCCACGTCATATACGATCTGATCTCCGTTCAGCTCCGGGCTCTGCCCTGCCGCTTCGGCGGCTGCACCCTGCACGGTCACGGTGTCCCACTGCCGGAACAGCTTGCCCAGCCCTGCCGCCGTGATGCGGCAGTATTCCAGCGGGACAGCTGCCCAGCTGCCGGAGTTTTTGCTGTACATCTCCAGCGTGCTGTCGTACCGCCACGGATGGCCGGCATCTTCTACTTTTAAGAAAAGCTGTCCGTCTGCCGGTTCGGCGGGCTCCTCCCGGCCAAAGGCCTCCACCTGATAGGTCTTGCCTGCGGCATCGCAGGGGGCAAAGGTCACGCTTTTGCCCGCCGCCGTCCACAGTGCCCCCAGTGCGGCAACGCTGCCGTCTGCCGTATCAAAGGCCAGCTTGTCCGGGAAGATCAGAATCTTTGTGCCGATGCCCACCAGCGCCTTGCGGCCGTCGGTCACAGCGTCCAGCTTCGTCACCGCCGGGGCGGCGGCATCGTCCGGGGTATAAACGACATCCCGTCCGCAGACCGTCAGCAGACCGTTCAGGTGGTACATCCCGTTCAGTCCGGTCAGCGCCCGCAGTTTGCGGCGGGGCGTGCGGGTGCTCAGTGCGGGAAAATCCCGGGTGGAAAAGTTCACTCCGGCGCTGTACTCTGCTTCCGAGCAGCCGTAGGTCTCGTTCAGGCCGCCAAAGGCCCGCAGCAGCTGCCTGGTGTTGGCAAGCCGTATTCTGTCTGCCAGTACCATCACCTCACCTCCTTACCAGCGCCACTGCGCCCGGCTGCGGGGCGGGTAGTTCTGCCGCAGCCAGACCGCCAGCTCTGCGTACAGGGCATTGTACTGCGCCTGCTCCCCGGCGTAGCGGTCGGTCTCGCCCAAAGCGGCATCCATCTGCGCACACAGCAGGTGCGGGTACAGGGCATCAAAGGGCGGCGGTGCCAGCAGCGTCTGGTCGTCCTGCACCGGCTGCTCCCACGGACGGTCTGCGCCCACGGCGTCAAACGCCCCGGCGGCGGTGCGGTCAAACAGCTTTGTGCGCAGCAGGGCGTCCGCCTCCCGCAACCATTGCAGCCGGGTCTCGGTTTCAATGCGGCAGTTTGGGCGCAGCTGCTCGGCACGCTCCAAAGCCTCTCCTATGGTCATCTCATCACATCCTTTTTATAAAAAGCCCGGCCGGGGGCATTTCTCCCAGCCGGGCAGCGCTTATTTTACTGCGCCGCGTTCTCCGCAGCGGCAATGCGGGCAGCGGTCAGCTCGTCCTGACGCTGGCTGTGCTCCAGCACCTCGGCCACGGCGGGCGGTACCTCCACTTCCACGCCCCGGCGGATCTTATAGTTCACGCCGTTGACGCTGACGAACAGGTCACCCTTGTAGCGGCTGTTGTCCTTGAACAGCCGGATGCGCACATTCTTTTCAGCCATAGGCACCTCCTTAGTTGGCGGCAGCGGTGGCAGAGTAGCTGGACACGCTCTCGATGCGCACCATGTACTGCTCCACCAGACGCTCGGCGGCGCGCATACCCTTCCAGCCCACAGAGGCGCGCTGGTTCAGCGGGTCGTCGCCGTAGCCCAGCTGCTTGACGATGTGTTCCAGACCGCCGCCCTCCAGCTCGGTCACGCCGTAGGCGTGGGCACCCAGCACCAGCGTACCGAACACCGCAAGACCCGTCGGGCAGGTGTCGTCCTTCCAGATTTTGGCCTCGCTGGTCTCGATAAATCGGATGTTGCCCAGCTTGCCGATCTCGCCGCGGAACATGGTGTCGGGGTCGGCGTACTTGTGCACCTCCATGAACTCCTTGCAGGTCTTGAGGTCATAGGCCGCATAGGGGTGGATGATGGCAACGTAGCTGTCACCGATGGGGTCGGCGTTCATTGCGCCCAGCTGCGCCGCTGCCTGAAAGAACAGCTTCGGGGTCAGGGTGCAGCTCTTGTCCAGCGCCTTGCGGCTGGTAACGGCGGTCTCGGTGCCATCTGCGCCAAGCTTGGGGGCGTAGATGACATTGGTGCCGCCCGCCAGCACATCGCGGGTGATACTGTCCATGGTGCGGCCGGCCTGACTTGCCAGCACGCGGGTGGCCTGCACAACGTTGTTGTCGATGGCGGTCATCTGCAGCACATCAGTCAGCGGGGTCCAGCCGCCGTACTGGTGCAGGTCGCTGGTGATACTGGTCACGTTCAGGGCCTGACCATTGGGGGTAACGCCCTCGGTCAGCGGGGTGCTGGCCTTGGGCAGGCTGTCGTACTTGCGGAACTCGATGGTCTTGCCGCCGTTCTGGGGCACAGGGTAGTAATCCGCAAACTGGTCGTGCACAAGGCGCGGCTCTGCCTGATCGATCAGGCGCTTCTCGTAAAAGGTCTTCATCTCCACCGACATGGTGCCGGTGGTGTTGGTCTGCGCGTCCGCAAACAGCTGGATGTTAAAATTCATCATGCTTTTTTCCTTTCTCCTGTCAGGTTAAAGTTCAATTTGTGCACCGTGCAGCACACGGCGCTCCAAGGCCTCCCGCTGGGCGCGGGTCATGGCGGCTACGTCCGGCCGTACCGAGGCAGCTGCGCCGGGGCGCAGGCCGTTTTCCAGCGGACGCGCGGCGCGCTGCTGCACCCGCTCTACTACCCCCTGCTCCACGGTCTGTGCCGTGGTGCGCAGGGCATCCTCGTAGTGGGCAAGGCGGTAGGCGTCCTGCACCCGCATGCCGGGCAGCTGCATCAGGCGGCGCATCTCCGGGTTCTTCAGCTCTGCTTTCAGGTCAAAGCCCGGCTGGCTGCGGCGCATGGCGGCTTCCTCTGCCGCCCAGCGGGCGTGCAGGCTGTGCACCGTGTTCTGCACCGGCAGCGGCAGAGGCGGCAGCATCGGGCGCTCCGGCTGTGCGGGTGTTTCCGGCTGCGGCTCCGGCTCTGCCGGGGTCTGCCGGGGCGCTTCCGGCTGCGCGGCGGGGGCTTCCGGCTTCAGGGTGCCCGCAGCCACTGCCTGCCGGGTCTGTGCCGGGCTCAACGCAGGTGCGGCTTCCCCCTCCGCAAACAGCTGCAAGTCCATCATGCTCTGCTGTCCGCTGCGGCTCACATCCGCAAAGCGCAGATTGTCCGGGTAGCGCTCTGCCAGCAGGGTAAAGCCCGCCTTGGCCAGTTCAAATGCGCCCTGCACCCACGGCGCTACCGGGGCCTGTGCTGCCACGGCAAGGCGCGGGCCCTCCGGCTCGTCCCAGGCATCGCTGCGGGCGCTCTCCTCCCCTGCCAGCAGGTACACCAGCGCCTGCATCAGGGTGCTTGCGCCAGCGCATACGATATCCTGCCCGGCGGGCGCGTAGCCCGCGTGACCGGCGGCTTCCAGCCGCAGGCTCAGCCCCTTGGGTCCGTCCAGCTCGCTGTAACATACCTTGATCATCTCACTTCACCTCCTTTCCGTTCCAGTTCATGGCGCGGGCAGCCGCCGCCACCGGCAGCTGTGCCGTCAGACCGGCGGTGTCCTGCGCCGTTTGGGTGCCGCCGGGCTGCTGCGCAAGAGCGGCAGACAGTCTTGCCATCTGCCCCTGCAGCTGCAACAGCTGCTGCGCCAGCGTGCCGTTCTGCCGCACCCGGGCGCGCACCTTTTCCACCCCTTCAAAATCCATCATTTCCAGCGCCGCAAGGGCAGCGTCCGCGTTGGCGGGGTTGAAAAAGCCCAGCTTGTAGCACTCCTTGGCGGTCTCGTTCTGGGACAGGCGGCTGAAGGTGCTCTTTTTGGCGGCGCTGACCACGATGTCAAAGACAGGCTCCCGGCTGCCCAGCTCCACCCCGCCCACGGCGGGCACGGGCTTTGCACGCAGACCCTGCGCCGAGAAGGGCACGAATTCGCTCTCGCCGCGCTGCCCGGTGATACGGAACACCCGCTGCTCGTCGTAGAACTGCCGCATCAGCTCAATGATAAGGTAGCACTGCCTTGCAAAGGCGCGGTAGGCGCTCTTGAGCATATCCCGGCTCAGCTTGCTGCCTGCCTCCTGCAAGGCAGCGATGGCGCTGGCGGCGGTCACGCCGCCGGTGGTGCCGCCCTGCGTCAGGTCACGGTTGCCGCTGATCTCCTTCAGCTCCTCGATGCGGCTGTTGCGGTAGCTCAGACTGTTGCCCTGCAAGCCCGCCGTTTGCAGCGGACGGAAGCTGTCCTCGTTCAATCGGCCCACAACGTGCACAATGTCCCGGCTCAGGTCGGCAAGCTCCTCCTCATTCACACCGGCGGTATCGCTGAGCACATACCGCTGGCGGGAGGCCAGCAGCACGTTCTCGTCCATGGCGTGGTTCATCTTATCAATGGCATTCTGGCAGTCCTTCATCACGTCGATGTAGCCGAACCCGGCAGGGGAATCCTCCTCCACGAACAGCGGGTCGAACACAAAGGGGTACTTGCCGTGGTCGTACAATCCGCGCGCCGCCAGCGCCGGGTCGTTCTGGCTGGCATACAGCACCACGCCGTTGCACAACTTGCAGTAGTGCAGCCGCAATTTGCCGTTCTCGTCCGGGCGCTTATAGTACCAGTCCACCACCACGCTCTTGTTGGCGGTGGTCTGGCCGTCCTCGTGGATGTACCGGGGCACGTCCACCACCCCGGCGGCGTGCCCCGTCAGCTGCGGGTACTGCGCAGTCAGCCGGGCAGTGTCCTCTAAACTGAGGTGGAACAGATCCGGCGAGTCCTGAATATCCTGCACGCCGGGCTCCCAGTAGAGCATGAGCAGGTTGACGCTGCGCACCGCAATATCGCCCAGCCCGCCGCGCGCCGCCGGGTCCCAGAAGATGCCGGTAACGCCAGTGCCCTGCTTGAGCTTGCGCCACCAGACATCGCTGTACACCTGCTCGTAATCCGCCTGCTCCAGCACCACCGGCAGCACGCTGGAAAGTGCCTGCGCTGTGGCCTGATCGTCTGCCGCCCGGGGCAGCACCATGGGCTCGGGGTAGTTGTCCATGGCATCTGCGTGCTTGTTGGCAATGCTGTTGAACAGCCATCCGCTGGAGGGCTGCGCCTTGCCGGGCATCAGCGGGTCGCGATAGTTTTTCCAGTGTCCCATGCGGAACCACAATTCGTTATCGATCAGGCGCTTGTCCAGCGCCGCCTTGCCCGCCTTGTAGCGCTGCAGCGTCTGCAATGCAGCCGCCGCCTCTGCCGCGCCGATGGGCAGGCTCTCTGCTCTTGTATCTTCCATAGTTCTTTCCTTTCTGTCCTGTTTTTCAGATGCGGTAGAACCGCGCCTGCCGGTGCAGTTCCAGCGGGTCGTCCGGCCTTGGCGGCGCGGCAGAAGCCTCGGGCGGGCTGATGGGATGCTCCATCAGCACATAGCGGCACTCGTCGTAGATGTGATCCTCCTGCCGGGTGTCGATATCCTCCACATTGCTCTCGTCGTACACAAGGTTTGGCAGGGTACGGATGAAGTGCTTGCAGCTGCTGAACACCTGCAGCATCGGCCGTCCGTCCGGCGCAAACCGCAGCCGGTAGTGAAACTGCATCTTACCTGCCAGCCGGGTGTGGTCCCCGGGCTGCCAGTGCAAAAAATGCGGGCTGCGCTCCATCATGGCCGCAATGCTCTCGCCCCGGCTCTCGTCAAAGATGGCGGGGTCTGCCACTCCGTGGATCACCCTGCCCCGCAGCAGCGGGTCGTTCTGCTCGGCTTCCCGGATGCGCTTGGCCTGCTCCACCGGGTCGATGCGCAGCCCCTCGTTGGGGCGTCCGGTGCAGCCGTACAGCTCCTTGATGCGGTACAGCCGCCCTTCCTCGTCCACTGCATACCACCCCACCGAAAAGGGCTTGGAAAAGCCGAAGTCGTACCCGCGCCAGATGGGCCAGTGCTTGGGGATGGCAAAGGGCGCGATGACATGAGTCCAGCGCTGATCCTGATAATGCGCCGGGTCGTTGCGCCATTCGGTGAACACCTGCCCGGAAAAGCTGTCCCAGCTGCCGTAGAGCAGCGCCTGCTTTTCGGCTTCCGGCAGGCTGGCAAGGCTTGCCAGATACCCGGGGTCGTTGGCCAGCAGGGCAGGGTTATCGAACACGCTGGACGGGATGAACACCCGCGCCCGCTCCATCTGCTGGTCGGTGCCGTCCGGCAGGCGCACCGTGACCGTTTCCACAATGGGCGTGCCGGGCGGAGCGGGGGTGATGAACCGCGCCTTCACCCAGCCGTGGCCGATGCCGCCGGGGTTGGTGGTGGCACGCATATACACCCGGGTGCCCGGCCCGGTGGGGCGGTTGCGGCTCATCATATAGCTGTATTCGTCCCACTCAAAGTGGGTCAGCTCGTCAAAGCCGATAAAATCGTAGGCTTTGCCCTGATAATTGGTGCGGTCCTTGGTGTACTGCATGGAGCCGAACCAGATCTTCGCCCCGCTGGGAAAGACCCATACATGGGAGGTAGCGTTGTACTGCGCCTCCGGGAAAGCCCGGCGGTAGTACATCTGGCTCTTATCCACAAGGTCGGAAAGCTGTGGGTAGGTCTTGCGCAGGATCAGCGCCCGGTAATGCGGGATGTGCACCTGCCGCAGCGCTTCGATGAGCAGTGCATCGCTCTTGCCGCCGCCTGCCGCGCCGCCGTACAGTGCCTCCGGCTCCGGTCTGCGCATAAATTCCAGCTGCCGGGGCTGCGGCTTCCACACAATGACTGCCCGCTCGGTTCTGTTCATTCCTTCTCCTCCTGTTCCACCGGCGGCAGCAGCACCACGCCGCACTCCGTTCCTTCTAGTTCTGTGCCCTGATCGTTCAGGGTCTTTACCACACCCGCCAAATCCTTGAGCACGGCGGTAGCCTCCTTCAGCCCCTTCATCATCCCGGGGTCGGGGGTGTTTTCCCGCCGGGCGGCCTTCTGCCGCTCGTTCAGCTCCTTCACCTCCTGCGCCAGCAGGGTGCTCAGGGTGTCGGCGGCGCGGTTCAGGCTCTTCAGCCCGGCGGCGGGCTTTGTCTGCCCCATGATGTTCTTCCTCCTTTCGTCCGGTGTCCCGGGCTCTGTACACAGGATATCACCCGCCCGCCGTGCCCGACAGTGTGCACTTTTGCAGGGCCAGCGGGTATTTTTGCGCAGTTGTTTTCCTCATTGTATATTTTACGCTTTCAAAACACAACGCAGTTTCGTCAGTTTTGTTATCCCGACTGGCGCGGCGCGCAGAAAACGGCCGCTCGTATTTCGGGCACTGCCACCAAAAACGTTCGCTGCGCCCTGACCGCCCTGTTACTATAAATGTACAGTGCCGCCCCACCCGGGGAGTAAACATTTTTCTCGACCCGTGTTGTTTTTCTTGCCCGGTAAGAGTGTATAAAAGGCGTTTTCTTTCCGCTGTGTAGTATCCCTGAAAATATCTTTCAAAAAATGTATCGCCCCTTTTCGCGGTTTTTTAGCAGTCATGCAACATTCAGTCATGTTCAAGCATGTTTTTTTACATACCTTCATCATATTTGTATGTTGGTTGCATCGGCATGAAAAGTTGTGATAATTCGCGAAAAGATTTTGTAACCTTTGGTCCGCTTTTGTAGAAACGTAACAAAACATTTGCACCAATATTGTGAACTTATTCTCTTGCGGACCCCCCCCATACAAGGGTATAATACTGTCAGGGATTACGGACGCATGCGACAAATGCGTCTGTGAATATGCTGTGATACACAAATGAAGGAGATTACTATTATGAAAATGATTTCTCGTCGCGACTTCCTGAAGGCTTCTGCCGTTGTGGGCGCTACCGCTGCTATGACCGCTTGCGGCGGCTCTTCCTCCACCAGCACCGCTGCTTCCAGCGTTGCTTCTTCCACCGCTGCTTCTGCCGCTGCTACCAACGGCTCTGCCAACATCGGCGTCTGCATCTATCAGTTTGCTGATAACTTCATGACCCTGTACCGCTCCGATCTGGAAGGCTACCTGAAGGATATGGGCTACTCCGTCACCATCATGGACGGCAAGAACGACCAGAACACCCAGACCGAGCAGATCAACACCTTCCTGCAGCAGGGCGTGGACGTGCTGGTCATCAACCCTGTCCAGACCACTTCCGCTCAGACCATCGTTGACACCGTTTCTCCCTCCGGCACTCCCATCGTGTTCATCAACCGTGAGCCCGAGGAGAGCGTGCTGGATTCCTACAAGGGCAAGTGCTGCTACGTTGGTGCTGACGCACGTCAGTCCGGTACTTATCAGGGCGAGCTGATCCTGGATACCGAGACTCAGGGCGATATCAACGGCGACGGCAAGATCACCTACATCATGTGCAAGGGCGACCCCGAGAACATCGATGCTCAGTACCGCACCGAGTACTCCATCAAGGCTCTGACCGATGAAGGCAAGGAAGTCGAGTGCCTGTACGAGTACCTGGACAACTGGGATCAGACCACCGCTCAGCAGGACGTTGCAAACGCTCTGTCTCAGTACGGCGATAAGATCGAAGTCGTCTTCTGCAACAACGACGCAATGGCACTGGGCGCTCTGCAGTCCATCCAGCAGGCAAACCGCACCGTCGGCAAGGACATCTATCTGGTCGGCGTCGATGCTCTGGTAGAGGCTGTCCAGAACGTTGTGGACGGCAACATGACCGGTACCGTTCTGAACGACGACGTGGGCCAGGCTACCAAGGCTGCCGAGGCTACCAAGCTGTTCGTTGAGGGCAAGGATGTCGAGAAGTACTACTGGGTCGACTACGTCAAGGTCACCAAGGACAACGCTTCTCAGTACCTGAAGGAAGACTAAAGTTTCCCGGAACCAATGCAAGGTGCGCAGCAGGCCTTAACGGCTTGAATGTAAGCTAAAAAGCGCGTGCGTGCGAGAAAACGTCTCCACGCACGCGCCTTATTTTAGAAAAAAAACTGCCCGCCTGTAAACAACCAAAAAGGAGGCTTTTGCGGAATGTCAGAATACCGTCTGGTAATGAAAGGCGTGGTCAAGACCTTCCCCGGTGTCAAAGCCCTGGATCATGCACAGCTGGAACTCCGTCCCGGCAAAGTCATGGCTCTGATGGGCGAAAACGGCGCCGGTAAGTCCACTCTGATGAAATGTATGTTCGGCATTTACAAGATGGACGAGGGCGAGATCGAATACGAGGGGCAGAAGGTAACCATCCCCACCCCGCTGGATGCACTGGACCGCGGCATCGCCATGGTGCATCAGGAACTGCAGCCCATTCCGGCCCGTACCGTGGCCGAGAATATCTGGCTGGGACGCTACCCCACCAAGAAATACGGCATCGTCACTGTTGTGGACCATGCCAAAATGTACAAAGATACCGATGAACTGCTGAAGAAACTGAAGCTGGACATCGACCCCCATGCAAAGCTGGGCTCTTTGAGCATCGCCCAGATGCAGATGGTGGAAATCGCCAAGGCCGTTTCCGCCAACTGTAAGGTGCTGATTTTGGACGAGCCCACCTCTTCTCTGACCGCGAACGAGGTCGAGAGCCTGTTCCGCATCATGCGGGAGCTGAAGGAGCAGGGCGTTGCTCTGGTCTACATCAGCCACAAGATGGACGAGATCAAGGTCATCGCAGACGAAGTTACCATCATGCGCGATGGCCAGTACATCGGCAAGTGGGACGTTGCCAGCATGACCAAGGAAGAGATCATTGCAAAGATGGTCGGCCGTGAGCTGTCCAACCTCTTCCCCCCGCTGGAGAACGTGCCCTCGGACGAGGTCATGATGAAGGTGGAGGACTTTACCTCCATCCATCCCCGCTCCTTCCGCCATTGCAGCTTTGAGCTGAAAAAGGGCGAGATCCTGGGCGTTGCCGGTCTGGTGGGCGCACAGCGTACCGAGCTGATGGAAGGCATCTTCGGCCTGCGTGCCCATACCTCCGGTAAGGTGTGGATCAAGGGTGAAGAGGTCAACATCAAGCAGCCCCGCGACGCCATTCAGAAGAGCGTTGCTCTGCTGACCGAGGACCGCCGTGCCACCGGCATTCTGGGCGTGCTGAGCGTTGCCGATAACATCTCCATCGCTTCTCTGGACGCCCTGCGCAAGGGCCCCATCATGCTGGACAACAAAAAGATCCTCGATCTGGTGGCTACCAACAAGGAAAAGATGGCCATCAAGGTACCCAGCCCCAAGACCCAGATCAAGAGCCTTTCCGGCGGCAACCAGCAGAAGGTGCTGATCGCCCGCTGGCTTGCCAACAACCCCGATGTGCTCATTCTGGACGAGCCTACCCGCGGCATCGACGTCGGTGCAAAGTATGAAATTTACTGCATCATCGCCGATCTGGCCAAGCAGGGCAAGAGCATTATCATGATCTCCTCTGAAATGAGCGAGATCATTGGTATGTCCAACCGTGTCATGGTCATGTGCGATGGCCGTATCACCGGCTTTATCAACGGTAAGGATGCCACCCAGGAGAACATCATGGCGCTGGCTACCCAGTTCGAGACCGCACCTGACGCAGCTGCGGCAAATCAGTAATTAAGGAGGCTGTCTATCGTGGAAGCTACCAAAAAATTGAATGGCAAGGCTGTGGGCAAGTGGCTCAGCAACAACGCCATTATCATGATGATGCTGGCCGTCACCCTGATCGTTGGCATCATTCACCCCAACTTCTTCTCCGGCACCAACATGATCAACCTGTTCAAGAACGTGTCCATCCGCTACATCATTGCGCTGGGCATTTCCGGCTGCCTGATCACCACCGGTAACGACCTGTCCGCTGGCCGTCTGGCTGGTTTTGCCGCCTGCCTTGCCTGCATTTTTGCGCAGACCGAAGGCGCTTCCGGCAAGTTCTATCCCAATATGCCCACCCTGTCCACCCCCGTGGTGTTCGTTCTGGTCATTGCCATCTGCGCCATCGTGGGTCTGTGCAACGGTCTGGTGGTCAGCTACCTGAAGGTGCAGCCCTTCATTGCTACCTTGGGTATGCAGCAGGTGGTCTACGGTATCTGCCTGGTGTACACCGGCGGTACCCCCATCGGCTCTCTGAACTCCAACTTCACCGCACTGGCAAAGGATACCTTCCTTGCCATTCCCGTGCTGATCTGGTTCGCCCTGATCGTGGCCTTCTGCTTCTGGTTCCTGTATAATAAGACCCGTCACGGCAAGTATATGTACGCCATCGGCGGCAACGAGGCTGCTGCCGAGGTGGCCGGTGTCAACGTCAACGCTACCAAGATCCGCATCTACATTCTGGCCTCCTGCATGTTCGGTCTGGCCGGCTGCCTGCTGGCTGCAAAGTCCGGCGGCGCATCCGTCAATACCGCACAGGGCTATGAGCTGGACGCCATCGCAGCCTGCACCATCGGCGGTGTTTCCACCACCGGCGGCGTCGGCACCGTGCCCGGCGTTCTGGTCGGCGTTCTGGTCTTTGAGCTGATGAAGGTCGCTCTGCAGTTCATGAACGTCAACTCCTCCTACACCTACATCGTTCAGGGCCTTGTCATTATCGTGGCTGTCGCCATTGATATCCGCAAGTATCTGGCTAAGAAGTAATCTCCTCATCATCCCCCTTTGCACCCGCAGTCTTTGCACTGCGGGTGCTTTTTTTGTCCACATTTTTGTGGTATTATAAGGAAAACATCTTATGCTTACAGGAGGGACTTTCCATGGCACAGCCCACCCCGGATACCCAGACCGAGCTTGAACGCCGCGAGGCCGCACTGGCCGCCCGCGAGGCAGAACTTGCCCGCCAGCAGGCTGAATTGCAGGCGCAGAAGGCCGATTTTGAGCAGGGCAAAAAGCGCCTGCTGGACAACGGCAACAAGGACTTTGTAAACCCCAAGGAAAAGCTTTACGATAAATTCCCGCTCACGGTGCACCAGATGGATATCATCATCGGCGTGCTGTTCGCCCTGATTGCCCTTTTCCTTGTGCTGGGCGTAACGCACACCAGCTTTTTCGGCCTGTTCGGCGGCTGAGCCGCAGGCGCATCCTCTGTAAAAAACATCCCGTAAAGGAGAATAAAAATGGCACACTATCCCGGTTATACCGTCCTGCGCACCGAGGACTGCCCCGAGCAGCACGGTACTTTGACCCTGCTCACCCATGACGTCAGCGGCGCAGCCGTGCTGCTGGTGGAGAACGAGGACGTCAACAAGGCCTTTGGCATCGGCTTCGGCACCTTCCCCTCCGATGACACCGGCGTGTTCCACATTCTGGAGCACTCTGTGTTGGCGGGCAGCGAAAAATACCCGGTCAGCTCCCCCTTCGTGCAGCTGCTCAAAAGCAGCATGGCTTCCTTCCTCAATGCGATGACCTTCCCGGACAAAACGGTCTACCCCTTTGCCACCCCCAACGAGACCGATTTCTGCAACCTGATGGACGTTTACCTGAACGCGGTGTTCTGCCCGCTGGCTATGGTGGACTCTGCCGTGTTCGAGCAGGAGGGCTGGCACCGGGATGCAGACGGCACGGTCAGCGGCGTGGTCTACAATGAGATGCAGGGTGCGCTGGCCTCCCCGGATGCTCAGCTGCAAAACGCCCTGCAGCGGGCGATGTTCCCGGATACCGCTTACGGCTTTGTGTCCGGCGGCGACCCGGCGTCCATCCCCGCTCTGACCTATGAGAAATACCAGCGGGTGTACCGCCGCCATTACAGCGCCGACAACTGCTGCATCACCCTGTACGGCAAGATGGACATGGCCGATAAGCTGGCGCGGCTGGATAAGGACTACCTGTCCAAGATGCCCAAGGCCGCTGCCCGTCCCCGCCTGACCATGCAGGACGAGCAGCCCGGCGCATTCGTGGAGCTGCCCTACTACACCGACCAACCCAAGCCGGATGAGGTGCAGTGCGCACTGGCATGGTACACCGGCGCATTTGCCGACCGTGAGCGGCAGCTGGGTGTGGAGATTTTGCTGGGTGCGCTGCTGAGCACCAACAGCTCTCCCCTCAAGGCCGCGCTGCTGGCCGAGCAGCTGGGCGCAGATATCGACATCGGCTTTGACGACAGCACCCTGCAGCCCACCTTGGAGCTGCTGCTGCGCGGTGCTACGGTGGATTCTGCCCGCAAATTTGCCCCCGCCGTGCGCAAGGCTGTGGACGAGCTGCTAAAGACCGGCATTCCTCACGACCTGCTGCTGGCCGCTTTGAACGAGGCCGAGTTTGCCTCGCTGGAGCGCCCGGGCAGCCTGCCGGACGGCGTACTGGACGCCATCAACGCCGCCACCGGCTGGCTGCACACCGGCGATGCCGCCCTGCTGCTGCACACGGACAAGCTCTTCGTCGCCCTGCGCAGCAAGCTGGAGGAGGGCTGGTTCGACACCCTGCTGCGGGAGCTGTTTGCCCCCGCCCCGGTGCAGGTGCTGCAAATCCCCACCGCACCCAAGACTGAGGATGCCGCTGCCCCGGTGCGCACCGATGGCAAGCTGGTGCTGGAGCACCCCCTCACCGCCGCCGACCTTGGCGCGGGCGATGCCACCCCGCAGGGCAGCGCCGAGCAGCTGGCCGGTGCCACCCTGCTGCGCCACCCCTCTGCCGGCAGCCTGTACCTGAATTTCTACTATGATCTTGGCACTGTCACCCCGGAGGAGCTGCAATACCTGAACCTGCTCACCGATGTGCTGGACGAGCTGGACACCCCCGCCCATACCGCCCAGCAGCTGAACACCCTGCGCAGCACATGGCTGGGCGACAGCCGCGCCCAGCTGGATCTCTGGACCGGGCGGCAGGAGGGCGCTCCCTGCCACGCAAAACTCACCCTCTGCCTGAGCCTGCTGGAACGCAGCCTGGAAAAGGCGGTGGAGATCGGCGGCGAGTGGCTGTACGATACCGTCCTTACCGGCGCTGCCGCCGAAGCCGCCTATGCCCGGGTGGTCAGCCAGCTGAAATTGCGCATGGAGCAGCTGTTTATCCAGCAGGGCAATGAGTTTGCCTCCACCCGCGCCCGCGCCCATTATTATGTAGAGGGCGCTGCGGACGAAGCCTGCACCGGCGTGAGTTATTACCACTTCCTGTGCAGCCTGCTGGAAAAGGCCGACTGGGCGGCACTGGGCGCAAAACTGGATGCTGTACGCAGCCGGGTGCTGCAAACTGCCGCCCTGACCGTCAGCCTGCACGGCACTGAAGCCGCACTGGAAAAGCTGCGCACCCTGCTGCCGGAAAGCCGCTTTGCCGCCGCCCGGCGCGCCCCGGCGCAGCCCTATACCCAGCCCCTGACGCCCCCGGTGAACGAAGCCTTTATCATTGACGGCGGCGTGAACTACGATGTGCTGGCTTGGCCCATGCCTCAGGACAGCCGCCGCCGGGTGCTGGCGCGGGTGATGAGCTACGAATACCTGTGGCACACCATCCGGGAGGTGGGCGGTGCCTACGGCACCGGAATGCTCTGTGCCGACGGCATCGAGTTTTTGTACACCTACCGGGACCCCCACCTGCGGGAAAGCTACGAGACCTTTGCAAATGCCCCTGCCGCCCTTGCCGCCCGGGACTACACCGCCCGGGATCTGGACGAGTTCATCGTAGGCACTGCTGCCAAGCTGGACACGCCCCGCAAGGCGCGTGCCGCCGCCCGGGAGCTGGATCACCGGTACTTCTGCGGCATCACGGACGAGATGCGCGCCGCCGACCGCAAGGCACTGTGCAGCGTGGACGCCGCCCTGCTCAAAGCACAGGCCGCCGCCCTGTCTGATGTGCTGTCCGGCGGCGTGCGGGTGGCCTTTGGCAGCAAGGACGCCGTGGAAGCCGCAAAGGATCTGTTCGACCGGGTAGAGACGCTGTAAGCGCCGGTAATTTGTAAAAAATATTTTATTTGTAGTTTCGAAACACCCGTAGGGTGTTTCGGAACTACTTTTTTCCGCGGACATTTTTTCTGCACAAAGTGCCTGTATTCCGTCCAAACTACCAAAAAAAGCCGGATTTTTTGTGAGATAAGTCATACTTATTTAAGAAAATTTGAACAAATTGCGAAATTTGTGTGTTTCTGGTGTGGACAAAAACGTTTTCAGCTGATAGAATGGGAGCTGTTCTTTCTCCGCCGTCCGCAACCGGCGGAGTGTTTTATTGGAAGCAGGAGGTTTCTCATGTTAGAAAAGTTCTTTCACCTGAAAGAAAACCACACCGATGTAAAGACCGAGATCATGGCCGGTATCACCACCTTCATGACCATGGCTTACATCCTTGCCGTCAACCCCAACATCCTGTCCGCAGCGGGCATGGATTCCAAGGCTGTGCTGATCGCCACCGCGCTGGCATCCTTTATTGCCACCGCACTGATGGCTGTGCTGGCCAACTACCCCTTTGCACTGGCTCCCGGCATGGGCCTGAACGCCTACTTTGCCTACACGGTCGTGCTGACCATGGGTTACAGCTGGCAGCTGGCTCTGATGGCCGTCTTTGTTGAGGGCGTCATCTTCATCGCACTGTCCCTGACCAATGTGCGCGAGGGCATCTTCAATGCCATTCCCATGACCCTGAAGAGCGCCGTCAGCGTGGGCATTGGCCTGTTCGTGGCCTTTGTCGGCCTGCAGAACGCCAAGCTGATCGTCAACAGCGATTCCACGCTGGTCACCTACCAGCACTTCAAGGGCGCAACCTTCCACAGCGTGGGCGTGGGCGCCATCCTTGCTCTGCTGGGTGTGGTCATCACCGCCATTCTGCTGGTCAAGAAGGTCAAGGGCGGCATCCTGTACGGCATCCTGATCACTTGGCTGCTGGGCATCGTGTGTGAGCTGACCGGTATCTACGTCCCCGATGTGGATGCCGGCATGTACTCCGTGATCCCCACCGCTTTTGTCAGCTTTGACTTCTCCGCACTGGGCGAGACCTTTGGTCAGGTGTTCAAGACCGACTTCTCCGGTGTTGGCCTGCTCAACTTCTTCGCCGTGATGTTCTCCTTCCTCTTCGTGGACCTGTTCGACACGCTGGGCACCCTGATCGGCGTGGCCTCCAAGGCTGATATGCTGGACGAGGACGGCCGTCTGCCCAACATCAAGGGCGCACTGATGGCAGACTCCATCGGCACCTGCGTGGGCGCTGTGCTGGGTACTTCCACCACCACCACCTTCGTGGAGAGCGCCTCCGGCGTTACCGAGGGCGGCCGCACCGGTCTGACCGCTATGACCACCGGCGTGCTGTTCCTGCTGGCTACCATCTTCAGCCCGCTGTTCCTCACCATCCCCAGCTTTGCTACCGCTCCGGCTCTGATCATCGTGGGCTTCTACATGATGGGTTCTGCCATCAAGATCGACTTCAATGATCCCAGCGAGGGCATCCCCGCCTTCCTGACCATTCTGGCTATGCCCACCGCTTACAGCATCTCCGAGGGTATCGCCATCGGCATCATCTCCTGGACCATCATCAATGTAATCACCGGCAAGGCCAAGGAGAAGAAGATCAGCCCGCTGATGTATGTGCTCACCGTGCTGTTCATCCTCAAGTATGTGTGCCTCTAATTCCCTGAGTATCTGAAAAGCCAAGCACCCCCTGCGGTCTGTACAGACAGACCGCAGGGGGTGCTTTTTATGCTTTTGCTTTGTAATTACTCCGGAGCCTTCATACTTTCCACCATGCTGATGCGCCGGACGTGCCGCCGCATGACAAAGCAGACCACCACGGTAAACACCATGGTCAGCGCCACCGCCAGCAGGTAGCTGCGGGGCGCAATGGTGCGGATGAACATGAGCTGATCCATCTCCACGGTCAACACAATGAACTTGTGCAGCGGCACCCCCAGTGCCAGACCCACGCCGGAGCCGATAAGCGCCAGCAGCTCGATCTCGCGGAAGATGTAGCGGTACACCTCCTGATCGTAGAAGCCCAGCACCTTGATGGTCGCCAGCTCCTTTTTGCGCTCCCCAAGGTTGACGCTGATGAGGTTATACAGCACCACTGCCGCCAGCGCCGCCGCGCAGATGATGATCAGCACCACCACATAGCCCAGACTGACGATGAGGTTATCGAACAGCTCGGTGGTGTCCTCGGTAAAGCTGATGCTGCTGACGTAGTTGCAGTCCAGCAGGTCGGTGCGCAGGGCGTTGTACCCGGCAGCATCGGTGCAGGTGGTCTGGCCATAGACCGTGTTCCACGGGATATCCTCCGTGCCCAGCAGGCTTTCCAGCTGTGCGCGGGGGAGGTACAGCCGGGTGAACATATAGTTTTCCGTGATGCCGGTCAGGGTCAGCTCCACCCGGGTGCCCTCGGCGTTCTCCACCCAGAAGGTATCGCCGGTGTGCAGCCCCAGATTCTCGGCGGTCTTTTCGGTCAGGATGGCGCTGCCGCTGTCAAAGCTGATGGCCTTGTGTCCCTTGCGGGTGCGGAAGGTGACGTAGCGGGTCAGGTCGCTGTCCTTTGCCGCAGCCACGATGCTCACGCTGGCGCTCTCACCTTCGGCATTGTAGATGGTGGTGGATTTGGTATACACCGCGCCCCAGTTCTGCACGGCGCTGTTGCTGTCCAGCTCCTCTGCCAGCCCCTGCTCCATGGTCAGGGCTTTGGGGTCGCTGAGGGTGATGGACATATCGTTGTGGGTCAGCTCCGTAGACTGCTTCGTGACGATGGGCAGCAGGGAATCCTGTATGCCGAAGCCGATGAGCAGCAGCGCGGTGCAGCCCGCCACGCCCAGCACGGTCATGAAGAACCGCTTTTTATACCGGAACAGGTTGCGGGCGGTGGTCTTTTGGGAGAAGGACATCCGGGACCACAGCGGGGTGATGCGCTCCATCAGGATGCGCTTGCCCGCCACGGGAGCCCGGGGCAGCAGCAAAGCTGCGGTCTTTTCGGCCAGACTGGAACGGCAGGCATACCATGTGGCAAAGCCGATGACGGCGGCGCTGATGCCCACGCTGGCGGCTGCCATGCCCGGGTAGAAGTACAGGGTGAAGGTAGGCAGGCTGAACACCAGCTGATAGGCGTTCCAGATAATGATAGGGAACACCACAAAGCCCACCACCATGCCGACGATACTGCCCAGAATGGTGGCCAGCATCGCGTAGAACAAATACTTGCCCGCGATGCTGAAGTTGGAGTAGCCCAGCGCCTTTAAGGTGCCCATTTGCAGGCGGTTCTCGTCCACCATGCGGGTCATGGTAGTGGTAGCCACCAGCGCCGCCACAAGGAAGAAGAACACCGGGAACACCCGGGCAATGGCGTCCATGCGGTCGGCGTACTGGGCAAAAGTGACGCAGCTCATGGTGGAGGTGCGGTCCAGCACATACCACTCGCCCTTTTTGATCTGGCTCACCTGCTCCTCGGCATCGTTCAGCTGGGCAAGGCCGTCCGCCAGCTTCTGCTCTGCCTCGGCTTTCCGGCTCTCGTACTCGGTGCGGGATTCTTCCAGCTGGGTCTGCCCGGCGTTATATTCTGCCCAGCCCTCTTCCAGCTGCTTTTGTGCGGCATCGAACTGGGTGTAGGCGCTGGCGGTGCCGGTGGTCAGCTGCAATTGTCCCTGCAAAAGCTGCAATTTCATCTTGCGCAGCGCAGCCTTGGCTTCGGTCACCAGCTGGTCGTTGGAGAGGTTCGGCGAAGAGATGAGCCCCTGCTTGTACATCTGCCGCTTGCCCGCGTCCAGCTGCTGCTGATAGCCCTGCAGCTGGTTATAGATGTTGTCGTAAGCGGCCTGCGCCTTGGCCAGCGCATCCCGCAGCTCAATGTAGTCTTCGTCCTCCGGCTCGGCTTCGTCCAGCGCCTTTTCGGCGTTGCGCAGGGCAGCTTCCGCGTAGCTCAGCAGGGGGTCTGCCACCTTTTTCAGGTTGACCAGCAGCTCGATTTGCTGTAACTGTTCCTCAAATTCCAGCACCTGCGCTTCGCTGCTCACCAGCTTGTCGGCACCACTCTGCATGGTGTCCGGCAGGGCAGCCTTCTGGGCAGCAAGTTCCTTTTCCCCGGCCTCCAGCTGCGCCTTGGCGGCATCCAGCTGCTGCTGTGCGTCCGCCAGCTTTGCCTCCGCCTCGGCGAACTGGCGCTCGGCTTCGGCCTTCTGGCTGTCGTACTCCGCGCGCGCTTCGGTCAGCTTGTCGTTGGCGGTGTCCATCAGCTCTTCCCGCCGGGCGGTGCACTGCACGCTCTGGATGGCCTTGAGGTTTTCCGCTACGGCATCCACTGCGGCCTGATATTCATCGGAATAATTATCATACAATCCGGCGTTTTCCACCTTGATATAGCACACCGTATAATAATCTGCGGTCAAAGTGCCCTCCGGCACAAACAGGATGCAGTCCAGCTGGCCATCGCCCACAGTGCTGCTCTCGGAATCGGAGGAAAAATGCAGCGGGTCCTGCACCGTGCCCACCACCGTGAACACCTGCCCGCTGACCCCTTCGGTCTCTTCCGGCAGGGTCAACTGGGTGCCCAGCTCCACCGGACTGCCGTGCCCCATCACGTGCACCACGCACTCCCCGGCAGCTTCCGGCATCCGGCCGGACAGCAGCACCGGGCGGTTCATGTTCTCCGGCGTATCGGCCTGCGGGTCGGCAGGCAGCTGATACAGCCGCGCCACCGTGGTCTGCTCGTTCTCTGTCCAGTGGCCTTCCACGTCCTGATACTTCACCGCCTGCACGGCGTCTACCCCGTCCACAGCGGCAATCGCGCTGATATCGCCCTGACTGAGGCCAAGGGTGGACAGCACCCGCAGGTCGAACACATTCTGCTGCACATAGTACTTCTGGGCAGCGGTGCGCATATCGGGGGCAATGCACATCAGGCCGGTGAGCATCATCACTCCCAGCGCCACGATGCCAAACAGGGACACCACCCGGCTGATGCTGCTTTTCATCTCGCGCAGGATATTTTTGCGGTAACTTTTCTGCACAGTTCTCACCACTCGATCTGTTCCACCGGCACCGGGTGCTCGTTGACCTGATTGGACACGATGCGGCCGCTGCGCACCTGAATGATGCGGTCAGCCATACCGGTCAGTGCCGTGTTGTGGGTAATAACAATGACGGTGCGTCCGGTCTTGCGGCAGGTATCCTGCAAAAGGCCCAGCACCTGTTTGCCGGTGCGGTAGTCCAGCGCACCGGTGGGCTCGTCGCAGAGCAGCAGCTTGGGGTTTTTGGCCAGTGCGCGGGCAATGGACACCCGCTGCTGCTCGCCGCCGGAAAGCTGCGCCGGGAAGTTGTTCAGCCGCTCGCCCAGCCCCACGCTGCGCAAGGTCTCGGCGGGGTCCAGCGGGTCGCGGCAGATCTCGCTGGCAAGTTCCACGTTTTCCAGTGCGGTCAGGTTCTGCACCAAGTTGTAGAACTGGAACACAAAGCCCACATCGTACCGGCGGTAGGTGGTCAGCTCCCGGGCGGAAAAGCGGCTCACGTTGCGGCCGTCCAGCCAGACGTTGCCCTCGTCGCAGTTGTCCATGCCGCCCAGAATGTTCAGCAGGGTGGTCTTGCCCGCACCGGAGGGCCCCACGATGATGCAGAACTCGCCCTTGTCCACATAGAAATTCAGGTGGTCTGCGGCAGCGATCTTCACACTGCCGGTCTGGTAATATTTACAGACATCTTCAAACTCCACAAAATGCTCCATGGCGTTTTTCCTTTCTGTCAGAATGCAAAGTATTTCAACTTAAATATAGCATAAATCCACCGGGATTTGCAAAGCCCCCGGCACGAATTTTCAAAAACTTAACAGACAACGCCATAAAATACAAAAAGGGACACCGGAGCGTCCGCAGACGTTCCGGTGTCCCGAGATATAAAGCTCCTGTACCGCCGCGCGGCGGGCATTGTCAGCTTATTTTGCAGCGTACCAGTCTGCGCTGGGCTGGTACTGACCAACGGTCACGGCATTGCCCTGATAGTACAGGGTGCCGTCTGCACCGCGGCTGTAACGGGAGAAGAACTCGTTCCAAACTGCAACGCTCTCCTCCTGCAGGTAAACGTGGGGGGTATCCTTGACCACGGTGTACTGCACCAGCGGCGCGTTGCCGCCCATGAAGCTCTTGGTCACAAAAGCGCCATCGTAGGAGGTGCTCTGCACAACAGCCGCCTCGTTGGTGGCGTTGTGGGCGTTCCAGCCCTGCAGCGCCTTCACCGTGCCGTTATCCTCCACCAGCTCTGCCACGCCTGCCGAGTCGTACTCGCCAAGGAAGGTCCATGCCGGCAGCAGCACTGCGGGGTCAAGCTCCGGCAGCGGGGTGAACATATAGCCGATAGGTGCAATGGCGGCAAACCGACTTGCATAGCGGCAGGCGGTAGCCCAAGTCATCAGGCTGCCGTTGGAGTGACCGGTGGCATACACGCGGGTGGTGTCGATGCTGTAATCCTGCTCCATGCGGTCCAGCAGGCTGTTGATGAACTCCAGATCCACGCTGGGGTCGGTATCCTTACCGGCCAGTGCGGCAAAAGGACCTGCCAGCCACATGGCGGTGGGAATGTTGCCCATCAGGTCTGCGGGACGCACCAGACCCTGCGCGAACACCACGATAAAGCCGTTCTGTTCTGCAACCTCGTACCAGCGGGACTCCTCCGCAATGGCGTACATGGAGGCGGTGTAGCCGTGCATCACCAGCACCAGCGGCACTTTTTTGCTGCCGGTATAGGTGGACGGCACATAGACCATCCAGCGGCGCAGCTCTCCGTTGACCCATTCCTCGTGGATATCAAAGCCGCGGCGGGTAAAGTCCTCCGCCTTTGCTACGCGGCCCGGCAGCTGCAGCGCCATAAAGCGCTTGAACTGACCAGAGAACTTCTCCCAGATAGCAGCCGGGCACTGTGCCTTTTCGGTTACCCACACCTCAGCGGCAGAGCCTGTGCGGCTGCTGACATACACGCCGTTGCCCTTTGCCGCAGCCTGATTGGCGTTCAGATAAAAATCCAGCGCTGCCTTATTGGTAGAATCGGCATTGGAGCGGACGAACCAAACGGGGGTATCTACTGTCTTTGCGGCAATGGCCTCCTCCTGCACGCCGCGGGTGGAGTCGCCGGGGAAGGGCAACACATACTCGCCTCCCACTGCCTCCAGCGAAGCTGCCGGGACTTCCGCTGCATCCACAGCGCAGATGGAGCTGAAATCACTTGCCCAGCGAGCGCCGAACAGCAGGGCAGCCGCGCCGCCCTCCTTGTAGCCCACCAGTGCGGTGTGGGACTTATCCATGGAGAATGCGCCGGACAGCTTAACGCTCTTCTTGCGCATGAGCTGATACAGTGCGTCCAGCGCTGCTGCGTCATCGCGACCGGCAGCGCTCAGAGAAAGATTCCAGCTGCCGCCGTTTTCGGGACCGAAAAATGCAACGGCGATCTTATTTTTGCTGGCAACCGTGCGCCACATACGACCGGTGACCGTGCCGGAGAACGCCTTTGCGGTGGTGTTATCCGGGGTCAGCACGATAACTGCCGGCGCCCAAGGATCCATGCCGTCGGGCAGGTAATAGGTAGCAGTGCCAACATTCTGACCGCCCACCGTCACCTGCGCATCATGGAACAGACCCACATTCACGTTCAGGTACGGGTTCTCCGGGTCATAAGCAAAGGTCTTGCCATCGCCCAGACCCATGGCTGCGGTCTTGCGGTCCACAGTGGTGTGCAGATCTCCGTTGGTCTGGTCCAGCTCTGTCGCAGCCAGAGCCGAGGGTGCCATAGCGGCCACGGTAGCGCCCAGCGCGGTAGCTGCGGAAAGCTTCATAAAATCGCGGCGTTTCATAGTGTTTTCTCCTTCTTGTACGTGTCTGCGTACTTTGTTATGCCCAGCTTTGAAGGCCGGACTCGCTTGCTTTTTCTCCGATTTTTTTCTTCACAGCAGGTGCCTCCCTGCTTCAATCTTGTACAAAGAATACCATTTATATCATGATTTGTAAATAGTATTTAGTGCCTTTTGTTACAATTAATATATTAGTATATCATTTTTTGTGAAAAGAGCCGATTAGCGAAAGCACCCTATAACGCTGCTGTTTCTCATGATACACTTCCTTTTCTCTATGAAAATTCAAAAAGCCCCCGCACGCAGGGTGCAGGGGCTTTGGAAAGGTTTCCTTACTTGCGGTTTGCCAGCAGGTTCTCGATTTTCTTCAGGGGGTCGATAATGCTGGAAACGGACATATCGTGGTTCAGAGCCACCACAAAGTAGGCAGCGTACTTGGAAACGTCCACGTCCACATACCAGTCGCGGGTCAGCAGCTCGGGCATACGGTAGGTCAGGTTGGTGCCCACAACGTAGGTCAGGGTGCCGTCTGCCACAGCCTTGTCGAACTTCTCCAGACCGCTGGTGAACAGGGGGAAGGTGGCGTTGGCGATGATGTTGGCAGCGCCGCGCTCCTTCAGATTGCTGGCGACCTCCAGCATGCTCTCGCCGGAAGCAATGATATCGTCTGCGATAAAGACGGTCTTGCCCTCCACGCTCTCGCCCAGATACTCATGGGCAACGATGGGGTTGCGGCCGTTCACCACGCGGGTGTAGTCGCGGCGCTTGTAGAACATACCTAGGTTGCAGCCCAGCACGCTGGAGAAGTACATATTGCGGTTCATCGCGCCCTCGTCCGGGCTGACCACGGTGAACTTCTCCTTGTCGAAGGACAGGGTGGGGTCCTTCTTCAGCAGGCTCTTGAGCACCTGATAGGTGGGCATGGCGTTATCAAAGCTCATCAGGGGCACTGCGTTCTGCACGCGGGGGTCGTGTGCGTCAAAGGTGATGATGTTGCGCACGCCCATGGTCTGCAGCTCCTGCAGGGCCACAGCGCAGTCCAGGCTCTCGCGCACCACGCGGCGGTGCTGACGGCCGCCGTACAGGCTGGGCATGATGACGGAAACGCGGTGTGCCTTACCGGCCACAGCCTGGATCAGACGCTTCAGGTTTGCAAAGTGGTCGTCCGGGGACATGTGGTTCTCGTAGTTGAACAGCTTGTAGGTGACGCTGTAATTGCCCGGGTCCACCACGATAAAGATATCATCGCCGCGGACAGACTCCTTGACCAGACCCTTGGCGTCGCCGCTCTGGAAGCGGGGGCAGTCGCAGGAAATAATGAAGGTGTCTTTTTCAATTCCGGCAGCCTTTGCCCAACGGACAAGGTGCTTGTCGATCAGGCCGGTCAGCTCCTCGGCACCGGGGCAGGCGATCAGCCGCATATCCGCCACACTGGGCTGCTCAAAGAAGGACTTAGGGGAAATTTCAATAGACATAGTCACATAACTCCTTATTGCTGTTTACCATCCGTACCATGCACACAAGTGCGCATATCTAGTTTTATTTTATCACATTTTGTCGATTGTTCCATATCAATTTGTTTCATGTATCGATTTTCTGCGCCTTGCACAGCTGTTTTTCCTTTTCCTTCAAGAGAATGTGAGTTTCTTACAAAAACGCGACCAAATCTTTACCGTTTCGCAAAGTTTATCTGATTTTTGAAGAAAAGTAATACTTTTTACCGTACCATTTTCTTTCCCCTGTGATGCAAAAAGACCGCTGCACGGTCGGGTGCAGCGGTCTCTCTTCACTTACCTTCTATCAGGGTAAAACGCTTTTTACAGGGCAGCCACGGCAGCCTTCAGGGCATCCACGCGGTCGGTGTTCTCCCACTTCACGCCCAGATCCTCGCGGCCCATGTGGCCATAGGCGGCCAGCTGGCGGTAGATGGGCTTGCGCAGGTCGAGGTCACGGATGATGGCGGCGGGGGTCAGGTCAAACACCTTCTCCACAGCCTGCTCGATCTTCTCGTCTGCCACCGTGCCGGTGCCGAAGGTATCCACCATGATGGACACAGGCTTTGCCACGCCGATGGCGTAGGCCACCTGTACCTCGCACTGCTTTGCCAGACCCGCAGCCACGATGTTCTTGGCCACCCAGCGGGTAGCGTAGGCTGCGCTGCGGTCCACCTTGCTGGGGTCCTTGCCAGAGAAGGCGCCGCCGCCGTGGCGTGCATAGCCGCCGTAGGTGTCCACGATGATCTTACGGCCGGTCAGGCCGGTATCGCCCTGCGGGCCGCCCACAACAAAGCGGCCGGTGGGGTTGATGTAGTACTTGGTGTTCTCGTCCAGCAGCTCGGCGGGGATGGTGGCCTTGATGACCTTTTCCATCACGTCTGCCCGCAGCTGCTCCATGCTCACGCTCTCGCTGTGCTGGCTGGAGATGACCACGGCGTCCACGCGCACGGGCTTGTTGTTCTCGTCGTACTCCACGGTCACCTGACTCTTGCCGTCCGGGCGCAGGTAATCCATCTCGCCGCTCTTGCGCACTTCGGTCAGGCGCTTTGCCAGCTTGTGGGCAAGGCTGATGGGCATGGGCATCAGCTCGGGGGTCTCGTCACAGGCATAACCGAACATCATGCCCTGATCGCCTGCACCGCCCACCTGATCGTTGGTGCCCAGTGCAATATCGGGGCTCTGGCCGTCAATGTTGGAGATGACGGCGCAGGTGTCGGCGTCAAAGCCGAACTTTGCGCGGGTGTAGCCGATATCTGCCACCACCTCGCGGACGACCTTCTGGAAGTCCACATAGCAGTTGGTAGTGATCTCGCCCATAATGTGCACAAGGCCGGTGGATGCGCAGGTCTCGCAGGCCACGCGGGCGTTGGGGTCGTGGGTCAGGATCTCGTCCAGAATTGCATCAGAGATCTGGTCGCAGATCTTGTCGGGATGTCCCTCGGTGACGGACTCCGAAGTAAACAGGTGTCTAGCCATTTTTTGCCTCCTAAATGTTGCAGTTGCGTGTATTTACCATTCCATCAAGTTTGTTCTGAAAAATAAAAGCGCCCAGAGCCGAAAGCTCTGAGCGTTGCACTCTTATCTTCCGGTTTCCCGCAGGATTTGGCACCTTACGCTCTCGCGCAGGTTGTCGGGCTTCACAGGGCCTGTCCCCTCAGCCGCTCTTGATAAGTCGGTATTCAATTGGTACGCCACATATTCTATCATTACAGCGTCAGATTGTCAAGATAAGTCGCACTTATTTTAGACATTCCTTTTAAATTGATGGAGCATTTCCCTGCTCCGGTGCGGCATGGCCGTCCCGGGCGGCGTGGAAAGCGCGCTTTTCCGCGTACATCCGCTGATCCAGCTCCACCAGAAACTTCTCCACGCTGCCGCCCTCGTACTTTGCCACACCGGTGGAGAAGGACAGCTGAAAGCTGCCCGCCGGAGCGGTGGCGTTATAGTATTGCACCCGCTGCTCGATGGCGGTGCAGATCTCGTCCAGCAGCTCCTCCGAGCCGTGACGGATCAGCACCATGAACTCATCGCCGCTCATGCGGATGGCTACCGAGTTTGCCACCAGCGCCCCGGACAGGATGTGCCCGATCTCCTGAATGGCGCGGTCGCCCTCGGCGTGCCCATAGGTATCGTTGATCTCCTTGAAGCAGTTCACGTCCATCATAATGCCGTAAACGTCCTTCTCCTGCGTGGCGTGGATGCGGTCCAGACAGTAGTTCATGTACTTGCGCCCAAACAGGCCGGACAGTTCATCGGTATAGCCGCGCAGGCTGCGGGTCTGGCTGTCCACAAGCACAAAGGCGATAGCTACCGACAGCCAGCCGAAGGCCATACCGTAGAATGCGCCCTGCAGCAGCGTGCCCACCGCACAGGTGACCACGAAGTAGTACACCGGGAAAAACTCCACCGTAATGCCATCGCGCTTGGCCTTATGCACCTGCCACACGCTCTCGGCGTAATAGCTGAACAGCAGCAGATACAGCAAAATATTCAGCGGGCCCCGATGGTAAGCGTTGTCCGCCGAAATGGAAAAGATCCACCCCGTGCCAAAAAGGTTTGCCACCAGCAGCACCAAAAGCGCCAGCAGCGGCGCACCCAGCAGCAGGTGCCTTCTGCGCAGGCGTCCAATGCTGCGGTAGACCCGGAAGTCCACATACAAGCACCACGCATAGCCCACGCACACGGTAGCGCCGGTGCAGACGGTGTTGGTCAGGTACAGCCAGAACCGGCTTGCCGCGCCGGGCACGCCGTCCAGCAGAAAGCTGATCGTCTCTGTGGCCTGTGCCAGCAGCGTCACCACCAGAATCCGGCAAAACAGCTCTGTTCCCACGCTGTTTTTACTCTCGCCGCGCACCCGCAATAAAAGCAGAAAGCTTACCAGCACCGCCCCTGTGCCATTGGCCACAAGGATCTCGGGTATATTCATTGCATTTCCTCCTCTGCCCGCCTTGCCCCACAAGGCGAACAGCCCCTATTTTATACAATACCTATTTATATTATACACCCTGCTACACTCTGCTTGCAAGGCTTGGGCGCAAAAAAGGCCGCTGCACAGCAATTTGTGCAGCAGCCCTTGAGAGATCATCCTTTGCAGTTCAGCCAAGCCCAGAGCTTTGCCGAAATACATTTTTTGCAGAAAACTTAATAGCCCTTTGCCTGCTCGCCGTTCAGGATCTTGACAGCGCGGGAGGTACCCAGACGGTCAGCGCCCAGTGCAAGGAAAGTCTCCATATCCTCCACGGTGGAAATGCCGCCGGCAGCCTTGACCTTGCAGCGGCCACGCACGCCCTTGACCATCAGCTCCACATCATGGAAGTTTGCACCTGCGGTGGAAAAGCCGGTGCTGGTCTTGATGTAGTCGGCACCGGCCTCACAGACGATGTCGCACATCTTTTCCTTTTCTTCCTCGGTCAGCAGGCAGGTCTCAATGATGACCTTCAGAATCTTATCGCCCACAGCCTGCTTCACGGCACGGATGTCCTCACGGACAGCATCGTACTCCTTGTTCTTCAGGCGGCCAATGTTGATGACCATGTCCACCTCGGCTGCGCCGTTGGCGATGGCAGTCTTGGCTTCAAAGGCCTTGCTGGCGGTATCCATGGCACCCAGAGGGAAGCCCACCACGCAGCACACGGGGATGCGGCCCGCCATATACTCCACAGCCTGCTTGACGTAGCAAGTGTTGATGCAGACGGATGCGGTGTGGTTTGCAATGGCTTCGTCACACAGCTGCTGGATCTGGGGCCAAGTGGCCTCCGGCTTCAGCAGGGTATGATCGACATGGGACAGGATCTCTTCGCGGTTCATGTTCGTTCCTCCGTTGTTTTACTTGCTGGCACGGCGCACCTTTGCCATGCCCACAGCGCTGAGTGCGATCGCAGTCACCGATGCCGTTGCACCAATGATGCCCAGCACCAGACCGGAAACCAGGAATGCGAACCCTTTCAGACCACGTTTCATAATACCGTACCTCCTGAAAATTATTGTTTCTTTTTAAAGATAATGAGCTTGCTGAACACATAGTTCAGCAAGATCACCAGTACATTGGAAAAGACCTTCACGGCAAGGCCCCACATTGCCTGAGCATCGTAGGCGCTGGTGACGAAGATGGCTGTGGGGCCGTCCGCCCCGCCGATGACGGCAATGGCAGCGGAGCCATCTGCCACGGCGGCATGGCTCCCGGCAAAGCTGTTTGCCATGTAGAGGGTAGTATCCGGACCCAGCCAGCCCGCCACGGCGCCCAGCAGACCCTGCATGGCGGTGTCCACCAGCGCTGCGCCCTGCGCGGCTAGCAGGTTGCCGCCCACGATCATGATAGCGGCATCCAGCACCATGGTGCCCAGACGGCAGGTGACAAAGGTGCCAAACTCTTTCGCCATGGCTTTGCCGGTGGTCTTGCTGCGGAACACGAACGCCCGGTTGGTGCAGTAGGCAAACAGGATGCACAAAGCGTTATCCAGCACATTGCCCCAGCTGTTGGCTGCGGTATAGCCGAACAGGCGGCTGAACAGCGCATACAGCACAATATTCAGCAGGGTGGTCAGCACGCCGAAGATCAGATAACTGAGCACTTCCCAGTGCTTTTTGAAAAATTTCATCATGACTATCTTAACAAAAACAGCCCCGCCGCCGTTTTCCCGGCAACGGGGCTGCAGATCACATTGTGTCAGAAGCTATGCTTTTGCACGAAGGGCTGATTACTCAGCGTCGTTGTTCAGCAGAGCCTTCATGGACAGGCTGATGCGCTTCTTGTCGAAGTCAACATCCAGCAGCTTCACATCGACCATATCGCCGACCTTCAGTGCGTCAGAGACCTTCTCAACGCGGTCATTGCTGATCTCGCTGATGTGGACCAGACCGTCAACACCCGGCAGGATGCGGACGAATGCACCAAACTTGGTCAGAGAAACGACCGGAGCATGGAAGGTGCTGCCGATGGGGTAGTTGTTCTTCAGCTGCTCCCAGGGGTTGTCCTCGGACTTCTTGTAGCCCAGAGAAACCTTGTGGTTCTCGGTGTCGATGTCCTTGACATACACTTCGATGGTGTCGCCAACAGAGACGACCTCGGAGGGGTGCTTGATGCGGTTCCAGCTCAGCTCGCTGATGTGGCACAGGCCGTCAACACCACCGATGTCAACGAATGCACCATAAGAGGTCAGGCTCTTGACAACGCCGGTGTAGGTCTTGCCCACCTCAACGTTTGCCCAGAACTCCTCACGCTTAGCCTTGTTCTGCTCAGCGGTCACCTTGTTGATGCTGCCCACGATCTTGCGGCCGGAGCACTCGGTGACGACCAGCTGAACGTGCTGGCCGACCAGAGCAGTGTAGTCCTCGTCGCGGCGCATAGTGGCCTGAGAACGGGGAACGAACACCTTGACACCCTTGACGTTGACGACAACGCCGCCCTTATTGAACTCGGTAACATCGCCCTCGACGACTTCACCGGATTCTGCTGCCTTGGCGATCTCTTCCATGCCCTTGCGAGATGCGAGCTTCTTGCGGGAGAGCTGGATGACGCCATCCTGATCCATAACCTTCTCGACGATGAGGTCCAGCTCATCGCCAACCTTCACCAGGTCTTCGACCTTGGCGGAGGAATCATCGGTCAGCTCGCTCAGCTTGACAAAGCCGGTCTGCTTCGCACCGATATCCACCTGGATCTCGTTGGCAGAGATGCTGGTCACGATTCCTTTCACAATACTGCCTGCATGAACTCGCTTTTCTTCGGATGCGTTCAGCATCTCCTCAAAGCTCATGTTGTCATTGATTTCTGCGCTCATACTGTTAAGTACCTCCTCAATAATAGACGATGGCGTTGAAGCCCCGGCTGTCACGCCCGCCACTTTAACATCTGCAAACCATTCCGGCCGAAGTTCGCTCGCTGTTTCGACCGTTACGGCACGCGTGTGTTTTGCGGCGACCTGTACCAGCTTTTGGGTATTGGAAGAATGATGACCGCCAATGACAACAACAATGTCGCATTTTTGGCTGAGGTCTTCCGCTTCCTGTTGCCTCGCCCACGTCGCATTACATATTGTATCAAAAATTCGGGCGTTTGTATAGGCTTTTTTGAGAAACTCCGAACTTTCTTTCCATTTTGTAACCTGAAATGTGGTCTGTGCAACTGCAAAAAGGGGTTTTTGGGGGTCAGAAGGGCCGTTCCACGCCTCTAACTCGGCTAAATCGGCAAAAACGAACACCTCACCCCGGGTGTGTCCCACAATGCCCTGCACCTCCGGGTGGGTCTTATCCCCCGCCACCAGCAGCACCGCACCCTCTTTTTCGGCCTGCGCGGCAATGCGCTGGATCTTCTGCACAAAGGGGCAGGTGGCGTCATGGTACGGGATGCCGTTTGCCTCCAGCTCATCGTAAACGCTGCGGGGCACCCCGTGGCTGCGGATGACCACCTCGCACCCGGCGGGCACATCCTGCACGGTGTCTACCACCTGTGCGCCCTTGCGCCGCATATCCTCCACCGCCTGCGGGTTGTGGATCAGCGGGCCCAGTGTTGCCACCTTATGCCCCTCGGCCAGCAGACCGTAGGTCAGTTCCACGGCACGGTTCACACCAAAGCAGAACCCCGCCGTTTTCGCCAAACGGATCTCCATTTTTACGCCCCCATCTTTTCCCATGCTTCCAGCAGTGCCTGCTTGTTGGCACGGAGCTTTTTGGTGTCCCGGCGGCCCTCCATGGCAAACTGCACTGCGGGCATCGGCTCGCCGTAGATCACCCGCACCTTGCAGAACAGGTGCATCCTTCCGTCCGGGGTGTCGTACAGGATGCGGCAGGGCACAACGTCCACCCCCGCCTCGGCGGCAATGACGAACAGGCCGCTCTTGGGGGGTAGAAGCTTGCCCTCCTTTTCGCGGGTGCCCTCCGGGAAGATGAGCAGCGTTTTGCCCTGTTTGCAGGCTTCCACCGTCTGGGAAATGACCGCCATCTCGTCCTTGGTGCCGCGGACGCACACGCCGCCGCAGCAGCGGAAGAACCACGTCAGGAAGGCGTTGATCTCGAACAACTCCTTTTTGGCGAACACCACCATCCGCCTGCCCCACCGGGTGACAACGATGAACACCGGGTCGATGGCAGACACATGGGTGGGCGCAAGGATATAGCCCTTCGTCTGCACCTTTTTCAGGTTTTCACGCCCCTCCACCCGGATGCGGAAACCGATGTGCCACACAAGCCATGCAAGGGGCACCAGAATATAATATAGTACCATTTTTTATTCCTGTCCTGTTTGTTTTATCCGCCGATCTTTTTGGCAATGATCTGCTTCATAGCGTCAAGGCTCTGCTCAAAATCCAGCGCCGAGGTATCCAGCAGCACGGCGTCCTCTGCCTGCTTCAGCGGAGCGGCGGCGCGGTGGGTGTCCTGATAGTCCCGCTGCTTCACATCTGCCAGCACTTCCTCGTAGGGGGTATCGATGCCCTTGGCCTGATACTCCTTCCAGCGGCGGATGGCGCGTGCCTCCGGGCTGGCGGTCAGGAAGATCTTCACCGTAGCGTCCGGCAGCACCACCGTGCCGATATCCCGGCCGTCCATCAGCACATCCTGCTTTTTTGCCATGCTGCGCTGCAGCTCCAGCAGAAATGCCCGCACCGCGGGGTTTGCGCCCACGGCAGAGGCTGCCATGCCCGCGGCTTCGGTGCGGATGGCGGTGCTCACATCCTCGTCCTTCAAGTAAATGTGCTGCTCGCCCGCAATGGAGGCCAGCCGCAGCTCGATCTGGGGCAGCAGAGCATCCACCGCTGCGTTGTCCTTGGGGTCCTTGCCCGCGCGCAGGGCGTACAGGCCGATGGCGCGGTACATTGCACCGGTGTCCACATAGATATAGCCCAGCTCTGCCGCCAGACGGCGTGCCAGAGTGGATTTGCCTGCACCCGCAGGCCCATCAATTGCAACAGATACCATGATATGTTCTCCTTATTTATATATAGGCTGCGCTGTTTTTTACAGGTTATTCGCAAAGCTTTGTGCGGTGCAGAAAGCGATCTGCAGATTGTAGCCGCCGGTGTAGGCGTCCACGTCCAGCACCTCGCCCGCGAAGTACAGTCCCAGCGCCTTTTTGCTCTGCATGGTCTTGGGGTCCACCTCCCGCACCGATACGCCGCCGCTGGTGATGACTGCGTGGGCAAGGTCGCCCCGGGCGTCAATGGACACCTGCCAGTGCTTGACCAGCTGCACCAGCTCCCGCTTCTGCTCCCGGGTGATCTGGTTTGCCTTGGTGGCGGGGTCAATGCCCCAGCGCGCCACCATGACCGGCTGCATACTGGAAGGCAGCAGCTTGACCAGCGCACCCTGCGCCGCGTGGTTTGCCAGCAGCGCAAAGTCCCGGGTGATGCGGTCGTACAGCTGCTCCTCGCTCAGGGCGGGCTTCAGATCGATCTCCGCGATGTACCTGTGCTTTTTCATGTCCCCCAGATGACTGGACGCGCTCAGGGTCAGCGGCCCGCTGATGCCAAAGTGGGTAAACAGCATCTCGCCCTGCTCGTCAAAGATGGCTTTGCCGTCCTCCAGCAGGGTCAGGGTGACGTTTTTCAGCGCCAGACCCATCATCTTTTTGCAGTCCGGGTCCCGGCTGACAAGGCTGACCAGACTGGGCACCGGCTCCACAAGGGTGTGTCCCGCCTGCTGCGCCAGCTTGTAGCCATCGCCGGTAGAACCGGTGGTGGGGTAGCTCACGCCGCCGGTGGCCACCAGCACAGCGTCTGCCCGGTATTCCCGGCCGGAAGTGCCCCGCACGCCCACGCAGCGCCGCGCCGGGCCAGCCTTTTTCTTTTTGGGATGGCGCGGGTTTTCCGCTGCCGCCGGGGCGGGTTCTGCCTCCGGCACGATGTCCTCCAGCAGCAGCTTTTTTGCGCCATCATAGACGATGTCGGCGTCCTGCGCATAGCGCAGCAGCGCCTGCCGGATCTCCTCGGCCTTATCCGATACCGGGAACACCCGGCGGCCGCGCTCCACCTTCAGTTCCACGCCCAAGGCTTCGAACAGTTCCATGGTCTTTGCCGGGGGGAACGCTCCCAGCGAGGAGTACAAAAAGCGCGGGTTCGTGCGCACATGGCGCAAAAACTCCTCTGCCGGGCAGTCGTTGGTCACATTGCAGCGCCCCTTGCCGGTGACAAGGATCTTCTGCCCGGGCTTCTCGGTATGCTCCAGCACCGTTACCTGATGTCCCTGCCGCACGGCAGCACCCGCCGCCATCAGTCCGGCTGCCCCGGCTCCCACGATCAAAACCCTTGCCATCTGTCATCCTCCCAAAATCGCCTGTTAATTCTATTGTATCATACCAGAAACCCCGCACAAAAGCAATGCAGCGCCGCAGGAAATGAATGGATTTTCGGTTCCACACCCTCTTGACAAAGCCGCCGGGCTGCTGTATTCTTTTTACAGACCGTTAGTTTGTAAAAAGGAGCATCCGCCATGCCGCGCAACAAATACCCGGAACAGACCGTTGAAAAGATCCTGGACGCCGCCGCCCTGCTCTTCCTCCAGAAGGGCTACCAGAATACCACCCTGCAGGACATCATTGATGCCACAAAGCTTTCCAAAGGGGCGGTGTACCATCACTTCCGCTCCAAGGAGGAGATCGCGCAGCGCGTCGGTGACCGTTTGGGCGACCAGATGTGGGAGCCGCTGCGCCATATCCGGGACGACCCGGCCCTGACCGGGCTGCAGAAGCTGCAGGCGGTGTTTGCAGTTTCCTTTGCCGGGCAGCGGCAGCAGCAGATCGCGCAGACTTTGCCGCACCTGTGCAGCAACCCGCAGTTCCTTGCCATGGAGCTGACCAACATTGAAGCGCATTTAGCCCCGGAGTGTATTGCACCCATGATCCGGCAGGGCATGGCAGACGGCTCCATCCACACCGCCAACGCCAATGCGCTGGCCGAAGCGCTGTTCGTGCTGGCAGACATCTGGCTTTCTCCCCAGACGCGCCCCACCACACCGACCGAGCAGCGGGCGCGGAACGTCGTGTTTCAGCAAATGACCCATGCACTTGGGCTGGATCTTTTGACGGATGCACAGGCCGAACAGCTGGTGCAGCTGTGCACACCGGTCAAAGACTGAATTTCCCGGGCGGAACGCTCCGCCTTTTTTTGTATGTAAATACAGACCAGCAGTCTGTAAATAAAAAAGCAGGAGGTTTCCATGAACACTTTTATCCTTATCGTCCTTGGACAGATCGTCTCCCTGTTCGGCAATGCCGCCCTGCGGTTTGCGCTGCCGCTGTATCTGCTGCGGCAGACTGGTTCTGCCGCGCTGTACGGCGGCATCACCGCTCTGGCCATGCTGCCCGCCCTTGCTGGAATGCTGACCGGCGGCGCGCTGGCAGACCGCTGCCGTAAAGCCCGCCTGATGGCGCTGCTGGATCTGGTGACCGCCGGTATTGCGGCTGCAGCCGCTGCCGGACTGCCGCATCTGCCCCTGCTTCCGCTGGTCCTGACCGTGCTGGGCATTCTGTACGCCATTCAGGGGCTTTACCAGCCCGTAGTACGCGCCTGCCTGCCTCTGCTACTGAACGGCACCCAGCTGCTGCGCGGCAACGCAGTCATCCAACTGGTGGATACCGTGGACGAGCTTCTCGGTCCCCTGCTGGGTGCTGTTCTGCTGGAGCACCTCGGCATCCGGGGTCTGCTGGTGCTCTGCGGCGGCTGCTTTGCACTTTCTGCCGGGATGGAGCTCTGTCTGCGCATCCCACAGGATGTCCCATATGACACAAAGCTCTCCGTCCGTTCTCTGTGGGCCGACCTGCGGGAAAGTGCGCAGTTCCTCACCGGGCAGGCTGCGGTGCTGCGGTTAGCTGCCGCCATGGCGGCTGTAAACCTGCTGGAAGTCCCCGCCCTCACCGTAGGTGTTCCGGTGCTGGTGGTACAGACCCTGCAGAAAAGTGATGCCTCCCTCGGCCTTGTGCAGGCGGTGCTGAGCGCAGGCGGCATTTTAGGCGGCGTGCTGGCCGGAACCGTCTTTGTCCGTCATCCCATCCGCAGCGGCACACCTCTTTTGCTGGCGCTCAGCGGCGTGTGCGCCGCGCTGGGTCTTGCCCTCCGGGTGTCAGTGCTGCAGTTCGGCAGCATTCTGGTGCTGGGGGCCGTGTTTATGGCCGTGGCAGCGCTGTTCAATGTATGGTTCTTTGCGCAGCTGCAAGTGCTGGTGCCGCAGGCACAGCTGGGCAAAACTACCGCCTGTTGCACCGTGCTGGCCTGCCTGACCCAGCCCATCGGGCAGGCAGCCTACGGCATTGCCTTCCAGCACTGGGCCGCACACCCCGCAGATGTACTGCTGGCAGCCGGGGTGCTTTCGGCGCTGGTTCTCTGGCTGCTGCAAACGCGCCGTACCGTCTGACACAGCAAAAAAGGAGCCGCTGTTGCAGCCCCTTTTGTGGTTTGCTTATTCCGGCAGCTTTGCCGGGTCGAGGTAGCTTTCGCCCTGCTTTACCTCCACATGGATGTGGCTCTCCTCGGCGCACTCGCAGCCGACAGTGCCCACCGTGCCAAGCTTCTGCCCGGCGGCTACGGTCTCCCCGGCCTTTACGGCAGGATCTGCCACACCGCACAGCCGCCAACTGCGGCCGGCGGCATCTTCCAGCACCACCACGGTGCCCCAGTTGCCCTCTGCCCCGGCAGACACCACCTTGCCCGCCACGGGTGCCGCTACCGCAGCGCCCTGCGTGCAGGCGTAGTCCACGCCGTTGTGGGTGCGCCAGTCCCCAAGGGTTTTGTTATACACCAGTTCATCGCCGCTGAAGGCGTTGAGCACGCGCCCCGGCATAGAGGGCGCGGCGGCAGGCTGCGCCGAACTGCTGGCAGGCGAGGATGCGCCTTGCAGTGCCGAGGGTTCGCGCAGCGAACCAGAGCCAGACTGCGCACCAGAGGATGCCCCAGAGGGCGTCTGCTGCGGCACATCGGTCTTGCTGTTTGCAACGTCGGTCACGGGCTGCTGCCATGTGGTATCCTCCTGTGCGTCCCAGTCCGGTTCTGTTTCCGGGGTGATCTGTTGGGTGGTGCCGGGGGCGTTTAGTCCATCCAGACTTTTTTTGCAGTTCTGCCCGCAGGGCACGCACCGCCCACACCCCTGCCGCAGCCGCAGCCAGCAGGCTTGCGGTCAGCAGCAGAGCAAAGCCCTTGCCGTGCAGAAATTTTTTGATCTGCTCCATGCTTGTTACTCCCATCTGTTCGTTTTGTGTACGGGAACTTTTCTGGGCTTAGTGTGGGACAGCGGCGGGCAGTTTATGCAAGGGGGCAAAAAAGACACGCAAAAAGGCTGAGCAACCGCTTTTTTGCAGCTGCTCAGCCCTGCTGTATCCCGTTTTTGGTTACTTGCGCGCGATCATTTCGGTATAGGCCAGCACCAGCGGGCCTACGCCCTTGGCATCGTTGCAGACCACCGGCTCGCTGAAGTAGTAGGCCAGAGAACCGTCACGGTGATCCTTGCCGCCCAGACCCGCCACAAGGCAGATGCCGTCCAGCTGCAAGCTGCCGTCCGGGTTCTTGGACAGATACCGGTCGCAGGTGCCGTAGAAAGCCTTCTCCGCCCATGCAGCCATGCGTTTGGGCAGATAGCCCAGACGCACGCCCTTGAGCACGGCATAGGCAAACAGGGCGGTGCCACTGGTCTCCAGATAGTTGCCCTCGGCCTCTGGGTGGTCGATAACCTGCCAGAACATCCCGGTCTGCTCGTCCTGGAACTTGTGCATGTCCTCCACAGCCTGTTTGAGCATGGCCATGATGCCGCGGTATTCGTTGTACAGCTGCTCGTCCATGCGTTCCAGCACATCCACCATTGCCACAAGGAACCAGCCCATGGCGCGCAGCCAGAAGTTGGGGCTGCAACCGGTCTCGGGGTCTGCCCAGTACATCTGGCGGCTCTCGTCGTAGCCGTGGTAGTACAGGCCGGTTTTTTCGTCCCGCATGTGCTTTTTGATGTTCATGAACTGCTTGTAGCTGTCGATGCAGCCCTGCATCTTGTTAAAGCGGGTCTCGTACTCCATGTAGAAGGGCTGTGCCATATAGGTGCCGTCCAGCCACACCTGCCACGGATAGATGTCCTTGTGCCAGAAGTTGCCCTCCTTGGTGCGGGGCTGGGTAAGCAGCTGGCTGCGGATGGTGTCGATGGCCTTGCGGTACTTCTCGTCCCCGTAGATGTCATACAGAATGAACAGGTTCTTGCCCTGATTCACGTTGTCCAGATTATACTCCTTGGGGTCGTAGGTCTTGATAGCGCCGTCCGGCTGCACAAAGTAGTCGATAAACTCCTTGGAAAACTCCAGATACTTCTCGTCACCAGTGGTCTTGTACAGGCTCAGGCAGGCGGTGATCATGCAGCCGTCGATGTAGTTCCACTTATTGGGTTTGCCGCTGCGCACCTTCTCGATGTTCCACATCGGTGCCTCGGCGCTGGAATTGGCGATCAGGTAGTCCACATAGTCGCCCAGCATGGACAGGATCTCTTCATGGGTCATGGGTCAGTCCTCCTCAAAATGTCCTACGTTGGCAAAGTGCAGCCGCTCGCCCTCGTAGCCCTCGATCTTCACGTTGTGCAGGTCGATCTTCCTGACGTTCTCGGCATAGATGGCCAGCTTTTTCACCAGCGGACGGTTGTCGGCCATGGCCGCCTGTCCCTCCTTGGCGTTGGGGTCAAAGGTGATGCTCACATCCCGCATGGTCACCCGCTCGATGGGCTGCTCCGGCAGGCCATCGAAATAGCAGCCCGCAAACTGGGCATCGGTGGCCACGATGTTCTCCATGGTCAGGCTGCCCAGCTTGGGGGTGTACTCGTCCACCGGCATCGGCTCGCGGCACTGCACATAGGGGCCGTGGCCGTCCGGGTCGCAGAAGTAGAACATATTGATGACAAAGGGTGCCTTGACGCCCCGCATCTCCACGTTGCGGAACACCAGCCCGTCGATGACGGCGGTGTTGCCGCGGCCGCGGCGGGTCTTGACACGCAGACCGCGGTCGGTGTGGTCCATCAGGCACTGGGTCACTACCATATCCTTGACGCCGCCGCTCATCTCGCTGCCGATGACGATGCCGCCGTGGCCCTTGTCCAGCAGGCAGTTGCGGATGACGGTGTGCTCGCAGCTGCGCTTCAGCTTCATGCCCAAAAAGACCTTGCTGGCCTTCATGGCAATGCAGTCGTCGCCCACATGGATGTTCATGCCGATGATGCGGATGTACTCGCAGCTTTCGGGGTCGATGCCGTCCGTGTTGGGGGCGTTATAGGGGTTGTTGATATTGAAGTTGAGCAGGTCGAGGTGCTTGACAAAGATGGGGTGGATGGTCCACGAATAGCTGTTCTGCACCGTGATACCGTGCAGGCAGACGTTCTCGCTGTCCACCGCAGCCACGGCCCGGGGACGCCATGCGATGCGCTTGACCTTGGGGTTCACCCACCAGTCGCCGTTTTCGGCATCGCAGTCCAACGTGCCCTCGCCGGTCACCACCACGTCATGCACCTGCGTAATGTTCAAAAGACCTGCAAAGCTGTCCAGCGGGTTGCCCTCCCAGCCGGTCAGGTAGTACTCGTCCACCTCGTTCTCGCTGGGCAGCACACCGGGCAGGATGGGGTAATGGGTGCGGTCGTTGTCGCCCAGCAGCACCGCGCCCTTTTCCAGATACAGGGTGGTGTTGCTCTTCATGAACAGGCTGGCGGTGCGGTAACGGCCGGCAGGCACATACACTGTGCCGCCCTTGGGACAGGTGGACAGCGCCGCCTGCAGCCGCACGGTGTTGTCGGTCTCGCCGTCAGCCACCAGACCATAGCGGGCAGCATCCACAAAGAAGGTCTCGGCCTCGGTGGTGAAATCCAGCTTCAGGGTCTCGTCCTCGGCCTGCACCTCCACCGTATAGGTGGTGCCGGGCAGCAGGGAGAACAGGGAAAATACATTGGTGTTGCAGGCCTCGTACACCGTCTTGCCGTTCAGGGCAACGGTAAAGGGGTGTGCCGGACGGTAGCACTGCTCGTTTTCCAGCTCGAAAACGGCGCTGCGGGTCATGGAACGGATCAGGGTCAGATTCATGCGAAATAACCTCCTGTGAGTTTGTCTTGCCCCCACGGGGCAGACGTGGTATCATGAGGAAAAGCGCTCTCCCGGCACCGGGAGGGCTGTTTCCGGAAAGGATGCGCAAGATGAAAGCGGAACGGGAAAAGATCCATGCAAAGGTAAAAGCGGACACCGTGCGGCTGAACGGCAGCAAGCTGGAGCTGACGGCAGACGAGGAGACGTGCACCTTTCTGCTGGTAAGCGAGGGCAGCTGCACCCTGCAAATGGGAGAAAACGATCTGCTGCTGAACCCCGGCAGTGCGCTGCTGCTGGGCGCGGGGGACGCGGTGCTCTCTGCCGCCGGTGCAGCCGTCCCGGAACTGGTGGGCTGCCGCTTTCCGCTCAGCGCCCTGCACGAACTGCGCAGTGCCACCCAGCGGGATTTTGCCCGGCTGTTTTTGCCCGGCGAGGCAACGGTGCTGTACGGCCCGGTGCCGTGGGTTCGCCGCCTGCGCACCCTGCTGGAGATGATGCGCGCTGCCATGCCGGAGCAGGACTACCCCGGCGGGCTGTACCTGCTGCTCATCCTGCACTATGTCGAGCAGGAGTGCCTTGCCGAGAGCAGCGCCGCAGCGCGCCCCCGCAACGAGACCATTGAGCAGGTGTGTGCCTACCTTGCCGCCAACTACCGGCAAAAGTTCTCCCTTACCGAGGTGGCGGCGCGGTTCTACCTTTCCCCCTACTATCTCAGCCGCCTGTTCCGGCGGGTGACCGGGCAGTCCATCGTGGACTACCTGAACAACCGCCGCATCGAGGCTGCGCAGAAGCTGCTGGAGACCACCGAGCTTTCCATCAGCGCTATTGCCGAGCAGACCGGCTTTGCCAGCGCCGCCCACTTCCGCCGCGTGTTCCGCGAGGTAATGGATATCAGTCCTTTGCAGTACCGCAAGAAGCAGACAAAATGATGTATCAACCAAAACACCCCCTGTGCCATCCGTTGGGAGCAGCACAGGGGGTGTTGGTCTTGGTCAGATGTTCTTATGGCGCATTAGCCCTTGACGGCACCTGCGGAGATACCTTCAACGAACTGATCCTGTGCACAGAAGAATACGATCAGCTGCGGCAGAATGGAGATGAGGGACAGAGCAAGGATCTTGTTCCAAGCAAAGCCGGTATCACCGTCCATAGACAGCTTGACGAACAGGGACATGGGGTACTTGCCGGGGGTGCTGACGTAAAGCAGCGGGCCCATAAAGTCGTTGCAGCTCCACATGAACTGGAACAGTGCGCAGGACACCAGAGCGGGTCCCAGCATGGGCACGATGACCTTGTACAGAGTCTGGAAAGAGGAGCAGCCGTCAATGGCGGCAGCCTCGTCCAGATCACGCGGGACGTTGCGCATGAACTGCACCAGCTGATACACGAAGTAGGTCTCGGTAGCAAATGCGCAGTGCACCCAGATGGCCAGATAGAAGGGGCTGTCCACCCAGCCGAACTTGTTGTACAGCAGGTACTGGGGCACGTTCAGCACGACCTGCGGCAGGAACAGGGTAGCCAGCATGATGTTGAACAGCAGCTTGCGGCCGGGGAAGTCGAAACGGCCAAAGCCGTAAGCGGCAATACAGGCAGACACCACAGTGCAGATCACCTTGGGGATGACATAGCTGTAAGTGTTGAGCATGGCCTGCAGGATGTTGATGGAGCCGCCGAAGTTGTTCAGGGCGTTGCGGTAGCCATCTAGCGTAGGCTTTTTGATCCACAGGCTGATGCCTGCAAAGATCTCGCTGTTATCCTTGAAGGTAGCGCTGATCATCCACAGCAGAGGATAGATCATGATGACACCAACCAGGATCAGCACGAAGTACTTAAAGAAGGTTGCGATCTTATTCGATGCTTTCATTCCCATATTGGTCACCTTACCTTTCATCCGAGTAGTAGACCCACTTCTTCTGGCTGGTGAACGCAATGATCGTCAGGATGCAGACGATGATGAACATGATCCACGCCAGAGCAGAAGCCATGCCCATGTCGTAGGACTTGAATGCGTAGTTGTAAACCAGCAGGGAGATCAGGGTAGTGGAACCACGGGGACCACCGTTGGTGATGATGTAGGGGCCGTTGAACTCCTGGAAAGCCTGGCAGATCTGAGTGACCAGGTTGTAGAAGATGATGGGGGTGATCATCGGAACGGTGATGGAGAAGAACTGACGCCACTTGCCGGCGCCGTCGATGGTAGCAGCCTCGTACAGGTCTGCGGGCACGCCCTTCAGTGCAGCAAGGAACAGCACCATGGCGGAACCGAACTGCCATATACGCAAGAAGCAGATGATCCACAGCGCGTAGTTGGGGTCAGACAGCCATTCGGGGCCCTGCACCGCACCAAAGGTGACAGCGCGCACCACGGTGTTCAGCAGACCGTCCACGCTGAACACAGCCTTCCACAGCACGGCGATAGCCACAGAGCCGCCCAGAATGGAGGGGATGTAGTACACGGTGCGGAACAGGTTGACGCAGGCGATCTTGAAGTTCAGGATGTAGGCGATGAACAGTGCGAAGATCAGCTTCAGGGGCACGGTGATAAAGGCGTACTTGAAGGTGATGATCAGCGCCTTGGTGATCTTTTTGGTGTGGAATGCGGTAATGTAGTTGGCCAGACCAACAAAGCTGGTGCCGTCCTTGAAGAAGTTCATATCGGTGAAGCTGTAATACAGCGACTGACCGAAGGGGAACGCCTTAAAGACGAGAAAGCCGATGATCCAGGGAATCAGATAAAACAGACCCTGATACTTATCGACCCATTTCTGGAACGGAGTTCGTGCGCCGGCGGGCGCATTACTTTTTTTCATCCGAAGTCCTCCTTTTGCAGGATTTTGAAGCAGACAGTGCAGCAGGTCACAGACCGGCAACAATTCATTCAAGGTTTGATAACCATTCACCGATAAAACAAGGGCATCTGTCGTACGGGCGGCAGATGCCCTTATTTATTTCAGATACTGAATATCCGGTTCTGACCGCTGTCAGAGAGAGGTAAGCTTAGCCGATGGTGTAGCCAACAGACTCCATGCCGTCCAGCAGAGTCTCAACAGCCTCTTCAGGGGTCTGATCGCCGTAGTCGATGTTATCGAACACTTCCTGATAGATGCCGGTGCCGGAAGCCTTCAGGTCGTTGTTCTCGAACAGGGGATCCAGCTTGTTGGTGGTGAAAGCCATGACCTTGGCGTTAGCCTCTGCAACCAGGCTCTTGACAGCGCCGGCGTCCTGCGCGAACTTCAGGCCAGCCTTGGAAGCGGGGATGCCGCACTCAGAACCCATGATGGAAGCGCCCTTTTCCTCGTTCAGCAGGAAGTTGATCAGGGTAGCAGCCTCGGCAACGTTCTTGCAGGTCTTGGTGATAGCCAGACCCATGGACACCTTGGAGAAGCCGCCGTTGTTATCGCCGAACTTGATCTCCTCGCCGACGGTGAAGCCGTCCTTATTGCTGTCGTCCAGAGCGGAGGAGTACTTGCTTGCAGCGGAATCCCACTCGAAGATGCCTGCGATCTTACCGGTGATCCACTCGTTGGACTGGTGGGTAGCGGTATCGGAGTTTGCAGAGTAGTAGGTCTTCAGGTTCATCATGACGTGGTTGTCCACCAGGCTCTTGATGAAGGCCAGACCCTCAGCGATCTCGTCCTCGGTGTAGTTCAGGGTGGAGGTAACGGGATCTGCCCAGTCCTTGCCGTACTTGGACTCGAGGTAGAACACCATCAGGATCATACGGTCGTATGCGCCCAGGTGCATGGGGTAGTAATCGTCGCCCAGCTTCTCCTGGAAAGCCTTACCGGCAGCCATCAGATCGTCCAGAGACTTGGGAACCTCGGTGATGCCAGCCTTATTAAAGGTGGTCATGTTCCAGTAGAAGATACGGCCGGTCATGGAGACGGGCACGCACTGCTGGCTGTTGGCCACATAGCAAGCGTCCATAGCAGCGGAATCCCACTGGGTCAGGTCGATGAACTTGGAGGTGGTGTTCAGATCCACGAACTTGCTGCCATCGGCAGAGTAGTTGTACAGCCAGTTCCAGTTCACCTGGCAGACATCCTGAGCGTTGCCTGCGATGAAGGCAGCGGCCATCTTCTCTTCCCAGCCGGACCATGCGGCGAAGGTGGGCTCCACGGTGATGTTGGAGTGCTCAGCCTGGAAAGCCTCCAGAGCGCTCTGGTAAGCAGCGTGACGGCTGTCGCCGCCCCACCAGCTGATGCTCAGGCTGACAGGGCCGTCAGACAGGGCCAGGCTCTCGTCTGCGGAAGCAGCGGGGGCCTGAGAAGCAGCGGAAGAAGCGGTGGAAGAAGCAGCGGGCTTGCTGCCGCAGGCAGCCAGCAGACCTGCAGCACCGACAGCGCCGGTAGCCATCAGGAAGTTACGACGAGAAATTGCCTTGCTCATTTTTGTTCTCCTCCTAATAGAAAACATCTTCATGCAGGGGGTCTGCACATGCCCCCTTGTATACAATTATGATAACAAAAGCCACCGAAAAAAGAAAGATGCAATTTACAGTGATACATGATGAAAACGTACAAATATTGCTCTTGTTTTTGAAAGAGATTCGACGTCCTTGCCGAAATGAATAAACTTGCGCTGAAAAACTGTGCAACTTGTATACTTCAATGACTTGCATAAAAATCTGGGATGCAACAAGGGCAGAACAACAAAAATTTCAATAATTCCTGTTACAATTACCGTTTCGCCTGTAAAATTTTATGCGCTGCCGTTCTCCTCTGCTTCCTTCTTCTCCCACGCCCTCTCCCCTCCGGCAAGTAACTGCCTGGTCTGAACTGATATATCAATAGCGCAAAAAACGTGCGAATTTCGCCCGGTTGATATATCAGTTTCTCTCACAAAATGCAACAAATTGATATATCAGTCTGTATACAGCCTGTTGGAGACTCTGGCGAGTGTAGCGAGACTGAGGGGGTATTGGGGCTAACGGGTGTTGCCCCTCATCCGGCGCTAGGCGCCACCTTCCCCCGGCGGGTGAAGGCTTCAGCGGTGGCGGTACAGTTTCCGACTGAAGCGGAGAGCTGCTTGCCCGGAAGTCAACCCTCTCCGTCATCGCTGCGCGATGCCGTCTTCCCCGAAAGGGGGAGGTTTTGCTCTACCTACCGGCAGAAGCCGAAAAGCTCCCCAGCTGGCACGGCGTAAGCCGTGCCTGAGAGGGTTCAATCCACGCAAAAAAGCCGCTGCACCCGGCGCGGTACAGCGGCTTATATCCATATATAGAACGCTCTCAGTCTTTCCTTGCAGCGTAAAACGCCCGCCGTGCCTTGAAGTAACACTGGGGGCACATGCTGACATACTGCACATCGTTTTCAAGGTCGATGGCCACCTGCTCGCCCTCAAAGACGAACCGTCCGTTCACCTTGCGGCAGTTGCAGATGGCCTTGCGCCCGCAGGTGCAGATGGTTTTCATCTCCTCGATGGTGTGCGCCAGCTCCAGCAGACGGGTAGAGCCCGGGAAGCCCTTGAGGGAAAAATCTGCCCGCAGACCGTAGCAGATCACCGGGATGTTCAGATCTACCGTGATCATAAACAGCTGCTCGGCCTGCTCCGGGGTAAAGAACTGGCTCTCGTCGCACAGCACACAGGCCAGCGGCCCGGAAGCAGTGTTTGCCGCCTGCACAGCTTCGAACACGTCCAGCTCCGGCGGGATCAGCAGGTCTGCTTTGCGGCGCACGCCCAGACGGCTCACCAGTTCTCCGCCGCCCTTAGTATCCACCTGCGGCTTCAAAATGAGCACCTTCATGCCCTGCTCTTCGTAGTTGTGTGCCACCTGCATCAGCGCCGTGCTCTTGCCGCTGTTCATGGCACCGTAGCGGAAATACAATTTTGCCATGCCGTCACTCCTGATTGCGCAGACGGTAGCCCAAGCTCATCAGGCTGTCGCCCAGATGGACGTTTTCCACCACCACATTGGGGTACGACACCGACAGGTCATAGTGGGAGAAGTTCCAGAAACCCTCGATGCCCAGATCCACCAGCCGTCCGCTGACCTGCTGTGCACCATCGCGGGGCACACAGAGCACAGCCACCTTGGGCTTGTTTTCCTCACAAAAAGCCTCCAGCTCGTCAATGTGCCGGATGCGGATACCGCTGATCTCCTTGCCCACCTCGTTCTCGGCCACGTCAAAGGCCGCGATCAGCTTGTAACCGTTGGTATCGGTGGTAATAAAGCGGCTCACCGCCTTGCCCAGACGGCCGCAGCCGATCAGAATGGTGGGCAGACGGTCACCGTTGCCGAACAGCAGACTTTCCAGAATGGAAAGCAGGTTCTCCACCGAGTAGCCGATGCCCTGCCGTCCGTTCACGTCACCGATGCAGTTAAAGTCCTGCCGCACCTGTGAGGCGGTGGTGCCCATCTGAGAGGCCAGTTCCCGGGAGGAGATGCTGGTAATGCCATCGGCCTGCAGGGAGCGCAGATACCGGTAATATTTGGGGAGACGCTTGATCACAGGGATCGATGCTTTCTGGGGGGTGTTCATAGCAAAATTCTCCTTTCTGCCCAACGCGCTGCAGCTTCTGCCGCCATGCAAGGGGCTTCTTTGCGCGCAGAGAGATGTTCCGTTTTATCCTGTTATATTATTTAAAGTATACAGCATGAAAGGCGAATGTCAAATACCTATTTGTAAAAAAACAAAAAATTCACAAAGTTTTTTGTATTCGCGCTCCTGCATACTTCCCCGGCAGCCGGGGGATACTGACCCCACAAAGACCCTGCTACGGAAGGAGAACGCGCATGGATACGGCAAAAGACACCCCCGCAGAGCAGCACCGGATGGAAAAAGAGGATATCGAGGATCTGGGCACGGTCACCCTGAGCCGGGGCGGTCATGTCATCCACTGCCTGACCGTCATCGGCCAGATCGAAGGGCACACTGAAGCGCCGCAAGGGCAAAAGACCACCAAGTACGAGCACGTCATCCCCCAGCTGGTGGCGGTGCAGGAGGACCCCCGCATCGAGGGGCTGCTGGTGCTGCTGAACACGGTGGGCGGCGATGTGGAGGCCGGCCTTGCGCTGGCAGAGCTGATCGCCAGCATCTCCAAGCCCAGCGCCACGCTGGTGCTGGGCGGCGGGCACTCCATCGGCATCCCGCTGGCGGTCAGCGCGCGGCACAGCTTTATCGTGCCCACCGCCACCATGACGGTGCACCCGGTGCGGCACTCCGGGCTGATCTTAGGCGTCCCGCAGACCATGCACTGCTTTGAGCAGATGCAGCAGCGCATCACCGGCTTTGTAGCCGCCCACAGCGGTATGCCGGAAAAGCGCTACACCCAGCTGATGCTCCACACCGGGGAACTGGTCATGGACATGGGCACGGTGCTGGACGGACGCCGTGCCGTAAAGGAAAAGCTCATCGACGAGCTGGGCGGTCTTTCGGATGCGCTGGCGTGGCTGTATAAGGAAATCGAACGGGGGTAAGGCCTTGCGTCTCCCCCGCCGGACGATTTGAACTGCGCTCCGCGTTCGCTTTGCGCAGAAGCAGCGGAATTATTTTTTTATTTGCAGTTCCGAAACGCCTGCGGGCGTTTCGGAACTGCCTTTTCACGAGAGGGGCTGGGCTCGTTCCATTTTCCTCCAACAAAAACAACATTATGGTTTGCCATTTTTGCCCTTGCGTGGTACAATAGTAGAATCAATTATTGTGTCTATGGGAAGTTGGGGAACAGAGTAGAATGGCAACAAAAAAACGAAAATCAACGAAACGGCGTACTGCTGCCCGCCGTAAAAAGGCAGAGCAGCGGCTCCCGGCAGGGCTTGGCACCCTGTTCGGCGGCCTGCTGCTGATCGTGCTGGCCTTTGTGCGGGGCGATTCCGTATGGCGGGTGCTCCATGATGTGCTGTTCGGGCTGTTCGGCTGCGGCAGCTTTGTGCTGGGTGCAGCCGTGTGCTGTCTGGCCGTTTTGTACACCCGGGGCGAGGAGCTGCTGTCCCGCATCCTCAAGCTGGTGCTGGGGCTTATCTTTGTCTGCGGCACAGTCATCGTGTTTTCCGATATCCAGCCGCAGGGGCTGTCGGCGCTGCAAATGCTTTCCGCCTGCTACGCCAACGGCGTCAACGCATGGCTCTCCGGCGGCGCAATAGGCTTTGTGCTGGGCGGCGTGCTGCTTTTGCTGTGCGGACGCCCGGCAGCAAATCTCATCATGGTCGTGCTCTTGCTGTGCGGCAGCCTGTACATTTTTGATATTACCCCCGCCGAGGTCTGGGTCTGGCTGTGTGCCGTCACCGGCGGTATCCACGCCCGCGGCGCTGCCTTTGCAGAGCAGCGCTCTGCCCGCCGCGCCGAGCGCGCCGCCATCCGGCAGGCAGAGCGGGAGATCGACGAGGAATACGACGAAACCGAGGACGAGCCGCTGGACGAGGAGGACGAGCCTGCCGGGCTGCATCTGGGGGTGCCGGACTGGATGTCCGGCGTGCTGCGCTGGGGGCATAAGGTAACGCAGGAGATGGAGGCAGACGCTGCGGACACCGAAGCCGCTCCCGCCGCCCCTGCCCAGCCGGAGCCTGCCGCGCCGTCCATCACCCCGGTACGGGTCAGCGTTGCCCATCCCCGCGCGGCCTTTGACGTAGACCTTGGCCCCGACCACACCGCTCTCTCCGAGGGCGGCAGCGAGCCCATTGAGCCGCTGATCGTCGGGCCGGGCGGCACCTTCGGGCAGGACCCGCTGCGCCCTGCGCCCAAGCCCACGCCGCCGCCCATCGTGGCAGACCCGGTGGTCACCGCTGCGGCAGATTTCTTTGCCAAAGATGCCCCCCAGCCGGAAGAGTCTTCCCCTGCCCCCGCTTTTGATACTCCCATCGTCCAGCCGGCAGCGCCGGTGGTGCAGCCGCAGATGCCGCAGCCGTCGGAAGCTGCGCCCATCCAGCCCGCCGTGCCCCGGGTGAGTGCCGAGAACGCCGTGGCGTTCCGCTCTGCGCCGGACGAGGACGGCTGGATCAGCATCACCGCCGAGCCGGTGGAGGAAAAGGACATCAACTCGCTGGTGGCAGCAGCCATGGAAAAGCCCGCCGTCTCGGAGCAGGCAGCCGCCACCGCCCCTGCCGAGGAGACCGAGCCGGTGGACCGCTACGAGTACCAGTACCCGCCCATCGAGCTGTTTGAAAAAACGCAGGAGGAAAGCGACCCCGGCGCACAGGAGGAGCTGAAGGCCAACGCCCAGAAGCTGGTGGACACGCTGGAAAGCTTCGGCGTGCGCACCCGGGTGCTGGATATCTCCCGCGGGCCCTCTGTTACCCGGTACGAACTGCAGCCCATGGCGGGTGTGAAGATCAGCCGTATCACCTCGCTGGCGGACGATATCGCCCTGAACCTCGCGGTGGCAGACGTGCGTATGGAAGCCCCCATCCCCGGCAAGCCCGCCGTGGGCATCGAGGTGCCCAACCACAAAAAGACCGCCGTTTCCATCCGCAGCATCTTTGAGAGTCAGAGTTTTCTGCGCATGACCTCGCCGCTGGGCATCGCCCTTGGCAAGGACATTGCCGGTGTAGCGCAGGTGACCGACCTGTGCAAGATGCCTCACCTGCTCATCGCGGGCAGCACCGGCAGCGGTAAATCCGTGTGCGTGAACAGCATCATCATGAGCCTGCTGTTCCGCTCCAGCCCGGAGGACGTGAAGCTGCTGCTCATCGACCCCAAGGTGGTGGAGCTGGCCGAGTATAACGGCATCCCCCACCTGCTGATGCCCGTTGTCACCGAGCCCCGCAAGGCCGCCGGTGCACTGGGCAGCGCAGTGCAGGAGATGGAGCGCCGCTACCGCCTGTTTGCGGAGAACAATGTGCGCGATATCAAGTCCTTCAACAAGCTGGCTGCCGAGCAGCCGGAGCTGGAAAAGATGCCCTACATCGCCATTATCATCGACGAGTTGGCCGACCTGATGATGGTGGTGGGCAAGGACGTAGAGGATTCCATCTGCCGCATCGCCCAGAAAGCCCGTGCCGCCGGTATGCACCTAATCGTTGCCACCCAGCGCCCCAGCGTGGACGTGATCACCGGCCTGATCAAGGCCAACATCCCCAGCCGCATCGCCTTTGCGGTGTCCAGTCAGGTGGACAGCCGCACCATTCTGGACGGTGCCGGCGCAGAAAAGCTGCTGGGTCAGGGCGATATGCTCTTTATGCCCGTGGGCGCACCCAAGCCCACCCGCATTCAGGGCACTTTTGTGCGGGATGAGGAGATCAGCCGTGTGCTGGACTTCATCAAATCCAGCGCCACCGTGCAGTACGACGAGGCCATGATCGAGGCCATGGAAAAGCACGCCATTCAGGACGGCAAAAAGGGCGGCGGCGGTGCCGACGCCGAGGAGGACGCAGGCTCCGACCCCATGTTCAAGCAGGCCGTGGACGTGGTCATCGACGCCGGTCAGGCCTCCACCAGCCTGTTGCAGCGCCGCTGCAAGCTGGGCTACGCCCGCGCCGCCCGCATCATGGACGAGATGGAGCAAAAGAGCATCATTGGCCCCTACGAGGGTGCAAAGCCCCGCGCCGTGCTCATCAGCCGCCAGCAGTGGCTGGAAATGCAGATGAACCAACCGGAGGAATAATAAAGGAGCATTATGGAACATTCTACTCCCCAGATCTACACCGAATTTCTTCCCATCAGCCGGGCAGACATGGAAGCCCGGGGCTGGGAGCAGCTGGACTTTGTGGTGGTGGGCGGTGACGCCTATGTGGACCACCCCAGCTTTGGCACCGCCATCATCAGCCGCCTGCTGGAGGCCGAGGGCTACAAGGTGGGCGTGCTGGCACAGCCCCGCTATACCGACTGCGAGGACTTCAAGCGGTTCGGCAAGCCCAAGTACGGCTTTTTCATCGGCGGCGGCAACGTGGACAGCATGGTCAGCCACTATTCCGTGGCAAAAATTCCCCGCGCCGAGGACGAATACTCCCCCGGCGGCAAGGCCGGTGCCCGCCCGGACCGCAGCGCCACCGTGTACACCAAGCTTGCCAAGCAGGCTTACCCCGACCTGCCGGTGATCTTAGGCGGTCTGGAAGCCAGCCTGCGCCGGTTTGCCCACTACGATTACTGGCTGGACACCGTGCTGCCCAGCATCGCCGAGGACTCCGGCGCGGATCTCATCAGCTTTGGCATGGGCGAGCACCAGACCGTGGAGATTGCCCGCCGTCTGGCCGCCGGGGAGCCGGTGGAGACCATCACGGACGTGAACGGCACCTGCTACCTGACCGATTTCGACCACCTGCCCCAGCGGTATGTGGAGTGCGCCGGTTTTAAAAAGGTGGCCAGCGATAAGACCGCCTACGCCAAGGCCTGCCGCATCCAGATGGACAATCAGGACGTGGTCAGCGGCCAGATCATCGTGCAAAAGCAGAGCGAAAAGTATCTGGTGCAGAACATCCCCGCAAAGCCGCTGGTGCGCGGAGAGCTGGACAAGGTGTACGCCCTGCCCTACACCCGCCGCTACCACCCCATCTACGAGAGCATGGGCGGCGTGCCCGCCATCCGCGAGGTGCAGTTCTCCATCATCCAGAACCGCGGCTGCTTCGGCGGCTGCAACTTCTGCGCCATCCAGCTGCATCAGGGGCGGCGGGTCACCAGCCGCAGCGCCGACAGCATCGTGGAGGAAGCCGAACGCATGACCCACGAGCCGGATTTTAAGGGCTATATCCACGATGTGGGCGGTCCTACCGCAAACTTCCGCTTTCCCTCCTGCCGCGAGCAGATGCTGCGCGGCATGTGCACCGGCGGCAAGCACTGCCTTGCCCCCACCACCTGCTCCCACATGATCGTGGATCACAGCGACTACCTTAAAATTCTGCGCCGGGTGCGGGAGCTGCCGGGCGTGAAAAAGGTGTTCATCCGCAGCGGCATCCGGTTCGACTACCTGATGGCGGACCCGGACGATACCTTCTTTAAAGAGCTGGTGGAGTACCATGTGTCCGGCCAGTTGAAGGTCGCCCCGGAGCACTGCGCCCCCAACACCCTTGCCTACATGGGCAAGCCGCCCATCGAGACCTTCAACAAGTTCAAGGATAAATTCTACGAGCTGAGCAAGAAGGCGGGCAAAAAGCAGTATCTGGTGCCCTACCTCATGTCCAGCCACCCGGGCAGCACCCTGAAGGACGCGGTCTATCTGGCCGAGTACCTTTATAAGAACCACATGCGCCCGGAGCAGGTGCAGGACTTCTACCCCACCCCCGGCACCGTGAGCACCTGTATGTTCTATACCGGCCTTGACCCCTACACCCTCAAGCCGGTATTTGTGGAAAAGACCCCCGAGGGCAAGGCATTGCAGCGTGCGCTGCTGCAATACTACGAGCCCCGCAACGCGGAAAAGGTGGTCAAAGCCTTGCAGCTGACCCACCGGGAGGACCTGATCCCCCTGCTGGTGCCCGCCGTCGGCCGCCGCGCCGTGCAGCGCACCGCCCGCCGGGCAGAGAGCGCCGAGGTGACCATCCACAACGACGGCACTTATACCGTACATCCCAACCAGAAGGGACGCGGTACCGGCAAAAATGCCCGCACTACCGCCCCGGCAGGCCGTCAGCCCAGCCCGGGCGCGCGCTTTGCGCCCAACTCTGCGCCCGGCCATAAACCCAAGAATAATCAACAGAAAGAGAACGCAACGTGGAAAACCGGAAAGAAGAAAAAGTAACTCTGTTCCCCCGCCGCCTGTTCCTGCGGCTGGCTGCGCTGGCGCTGGCCGCTGTGCTGGTGCTGGGGCTTACCGCCTGTGACAGCCTGCCCGACAGCGGCGGACACACCGTCAAGCCCTCCACCGGGTCAAGCCAGCCCTTTGAAATGCACTTTATTGATGTAGGGCAGGCGCTGAGCGTACTGGTGGAGTGTGACGGACAGTTCATGCTCTACGATGGCGGCAACGTGGACGACGGCAGTCTGGTGGTCTCCTACCTGCAAAAGCAGGGGGTGGAGCAGCTGCAATATGTGTTCTGCTCCCATGCTCACGAGGACCATGTGGGCGGGCTTGCCGCCGTAATGGCAAAGTTCCCGGCGGGGCACGCTTACAGCCCGGTGACCGAGAGCAGCACCAAATGCTTCAATGATTTTGTCAAATACACCCAGCAGCAGGGCTTACAGCTGGAAGTGCCTTCCGTGGGCACGGTCTGGCCGCTGGGCAGCGCCACTGTTACCCTGCTAGGCCCGGTGACCGGGTACAGCGAGACCAACAACACCTCGCTGGTGCTGCGCATCGACTACGGCAGCACCAGTTTCCTGCTGACCGGCGACATGGAAAATACCGCCGAGACCGACCTTGTGAACAGCGGTGCCAACCTGAAAGCCGATGTGTTGCAAGTAGGGCACCACGGCTCCAGCACCAGCACCGGATACCTGTTTCTGAACGCTGTTCTGCCGGAAATGGGCGTCATCTCCTGCGGCGCAGGCAACAAGTACGGCCACCCCCACGAGGAGACCCTGAGCATCCTGCGGGACGCAAAGGTGGACGTCTACCGCACCGACCTGCAGGGCACCATCACCATTGGCAGCGACGGCCAGAACTTCACCGTGGGCACCGAGCGCTTTGTGCCGGACAGCCAGCTGAACCCCACCGACCCGTCGTCCTCCAGCACCGCGCAGCAGGCGTACATTGGCAACGTGAACAGCAAAAAGTTCCACCTGCCCACCTGTCCCAACCTGCCTGCGGAAAAGAACCAAGTCCTCTTTTCCAGCTACGATGAAGCCATTGCCGCAGGCTATACCCCCTGCGCAAGCTGCATCAAATAAAAATATTTTTATAAAAAGAAAGATACCGGGCAGCCTACAAAGCTGTCCGGTATCTTTCTTTCATAATCGTTACTGCGCTGCCGGGAACTCCTTCTCCCGCTCTTCCTTCAGGATAGCGGTGGCGCGCTGCATGATGGCAGCGGCGCGGCGCAGCTCGGCGTCCCCAAGCTCGGCACGCATCCGGCGGTAGCAGCGCTGCAAAAGCGCCTGCTCCTCCGCCATCAACTCCACCGCCTTGCTGGAAAGCTCCACATAGGTGCGCCCGGCCTCGCGGTCGGTTTTCCACGTCACAAAACCGCTGTCCTGCAGCTTCTCGATGCCCTTGGAAAGCTCGGTCACCCGCAGCCCCATGGCGGCGGCAAGGTCGGCAAGATAGATCTTTTCGCCGGGATGTGCCTCCTGCTCTACCTTGATATAATACAGGATGAGATAATCTGCCCGCTGGATGGTGCTGAACACCTTATCCACGTTAAGCTCGTGGAGGAAGAACCATTCCCCCTGATGCTGCTGCAACTCTTCCATGCTGATGCCCTCCCTTTATGCCCGCTGGCTGCGCGGGATATAATCGTGGGTGCCGCCAAGGCTCTTGTAGGCCGGGCGGATGATCTTGTTGGCGCTGAGCAGCTCCTCGATGCGGTGGGCGCTCCAGCCCATGACGCGCGCCACGGCAAACAGCGGGGTGTACAGCTCCATGGGGATGCCCAGCATTTCGTACACAAAGCCGCTGTAAAAGTCCACATTGGGGCTGACGCCCTTAAAGATCTTGCGCTCCTGCGCGATAAGCTGGGGTGCCATGCGCTCGATACGGGTATAGAGGGAAAGATCCTTATCCCGTCCCTTTTCGTGGGCCAGCTGCTCCACATAGCCCTTGAACACCACCTCGCGCGGGTCGCTCAGGGAGTAGACGGCGTGCCCCATACCATAGATCAGACCCTTGCGGTCAAAGGCCTCGCCATGGAGCAGCTTTTTCAGGTAGGCTTCCAGCTCCTCGTCGTCCTCGATGTCGTGGAGGTTGTCCCGGATGTTCTGCATCATGTGCATGACCATCAGGTTTGCACCGCCGTGGCGCGGGCCCTTGAGGGAGCACAGCGCCGCCGCCATGGCCGAGTAGGTGTCGGTGCCGGAGGAGGTGACCACGCGGGTGGTAAAGGTGGAGTTGTTGCCGCCGCCGTGCTCGGCGTGCAGCAGCAGTGCCACGTCCAGTACGCGGGCTTCCAGCGGGGTGTACTGCATATCTGGGCGCAGCATCCGCAAAAAATTCTCTGCGGTGGAAAGGCTGGGGTCCGGGCGGTGGATATACATACTGGCGTCTTTTTCGTAGTGATTATAGGCGTGGTAGCTGTATACCGCCAGCATGGGGAAGATGCCCGCCAGCTGGATGCTCTGGCGCAGCACGTTGGCGGTGTCCAAATCTGCCGCCTTGGGGTCGTAGGAAGCCAGCGTCAGCACGCTGCGCGCCATGCTGTTCATGATATCGTGGCTGGGTGCCTTCATAATGACATCGCGGGTAAAGTTGGTGGGCATGGTGCGGCACTCGCCCAGCACCGCACAGAACTGCTCCAGCTGCTCCGGGGTGGGCAGCTGACCAAACAGCAGCAGATATCCCGCCTCCTCAAAGGCAAAGCGGCTGCCGCGGCTGCCGTTGATGAGGTCTTTTACGTCATAGCCGCGGTACAGCAGCTGACCGTCTGCCGGGTGCTTGACCCCGTCCACATACTGGAACGCCCGGATGTCCGAGATGTTGGTCAGACCTGCCAGCACGCCCTTGCCGGTCTCGTCGCGCAAACCGGCCTTGACCCCGAACTCCCGATAGAGGTCCTTGGGGATGCGGTCGTGCTCTGCGCAAAGGGGCTGCTGCTGGTCGAAGTAGCTTAATACATTCTGCAAATGATCCATGTGTCTGGCTGCTCCTTTCCTGTTCGTCCATATCAGTTTCTCATTTTTTAATAGCTTTTATATTACAGAACGGATATTTCGTTGTCAACCAACATTTTGTAAAAAAATATGAAACAATTCAGCCGTAGGGGTCGTACAAATCGTACTCCTCGGTCTCCTGATGCTTCTCTTCCAGCACCTGGATGGCATGCTCCAAGGCGCTCTGGGAGCAGCCGCTCTCGCTTACCAGCGCATGGACGGCGGCGGCAAGGTCGCCGTCAAACAGGGTATCCAGCCGCTGCCGCATACAGTACACGCCGTAAGCCCGCCGGGTGACCAGCGGCACATACACGTTGCAGTTGCCCTGTTTTGCCGACCTGACCCAGCCTTTTTCCTCCAACCGGTAGAGAAAATTCAGCACCGTGGCTGCTGCCCAGCCGGTGGCCTTGAGCTTCTGGCTGATGTCCCGCCGCGCCGCCGCGCCCGGGCACGCCCACACCGCAAACATCACCTGTTCTTCCGCCGCCGAAAGCGGCCGCAGGGTATCTGGTAAGCCGTACATCTGTTGTACCTCCTTGAATGATTCAATTCCCCTTAGTCACCGTTTTTTGCGGTGGGGCGATTTAGAATGGTCTCCGCTTCGCTCTGACCATTTTCAGCGGAATGACTATTTTATTTCGCGTTTGTCGCGGCCTGCGGGCCGCTCCAAACGCACTTTCACAGTTTGGGCTTCGTTTTTCTTTTACATTTGTCTTAGTATTTCCAGTATACCGCATTTCTGCCAAAGGCGCAAGAGTGGAAAATCCGCATGAAACCAAGGGATAGCACATATCTTTTACATTTGTCTTATATTTTGTCTCCGCACGGCGTACATTTGTATGCTTTGTGCCCTCAGGCGGGGTGCAGGGGCCATATCTTTGTGCAAAGATGCTCTTGTTTTCAGCATGGGAAAACCGGTATACTACGGCTACGGAAAGTAACAGACGCACCGCAAAAACGGCGGTGCTGCGTAATAGGTGTATCACAGGAAAAGGAGAGGTTCATTATGGCACGAGTATATAACTTCAGCGCAGGCCCCAGCATGCTGCCCGAAAAGGTGCTGCGGCAGGCACAGGCCGAGCTGCTGGAATACGGCGACAGCGGTCAGAGCGTCATGGAGATGAGCCACCGCAGCAAGTGGTTCGATGCCATCATCAAGGACACCGAGGCTTCCCTGCGCCGGGTGATGAACATTCCCGACAACTACAAGGTGGGCTTCTTTCAGGGCGGTGCTACCCAGCAGTTCGCCATGGTGCCGCTGAACTTTATGACCACCGGCAAGGCAGACTACATCGTGTCCGGCAACTTCTCGGGTCTGGCTGCCAAGGAGGCCGCCAAGTTTGGTGAAGCCAAGATCGTGGCGTCCAGCAAGGACAAAAACTTCACTTATATCCCGGATGTAAACGCTATCGACTACGACAAGGACGCCAGCTACATCCACATCTGCCAGAACAACACCATCTTCGGCACCCAGTATGTGGAGCTGCCGCAGGTGGAGGGCGTGCCGCTGGTGGCAGATATGAGCTCCATGATCCTTTCCAAGCCCGTGGACGTCAGCAAGTACGGCTGCATCTACTTTGGCGTGCAGAAGAACGTAGCCCCCGCCGGTATGGCCATTGCCATCATCCGGGATGACCTGCTGGGTCACGCCGCAGATAACGTGCCCACCATGATGAACTACACCACCCTGCTGGCGAAGGACAGCATGTACAACACCCCGCCGTGCTGGTGCATCTACATGACCGGTCTGGTGCTCAAGTATCTGGAAAACGACATCGGCGGTCTGGCCAATATGCAAAAGATCAACGAAGCCAAGGCCAAGGTGCTGTACGATTATCTGGACGGGCAGGAGTTCTTCACGAACCCTGTGGAGCACCGCTACCGCAGCACCATGAACGTCACCTTCACCAGCCCCAACCCGGACATGGACAAAAAGTTCTGCGCCGAAGCCGCCGAGGCGGGCTTTGTGAACCTGAAGGGTCACCGTCTGGTAGGCGGTATGCGCGCTTCCATCTATAACGCCATGCCTGCCGAGGGCGTGGACAAGCTGGTGGACTTCATGGAGAAGTTCCGCAAAGAGAATGCATAAAGAGGGGTTTCAGATATGTACACCATCAAAACGCTCAACGCCATCAGCCCGGTGGGGCTGGCAAAGCTGCCCAAGAACCAGTTCGATGTCACGGTGGATGCCGACGCCCCGGACGGTATTCTGGTGCGCAGCGCCGACCTTTTGAACACCACCTTCAACGACAATCTGCTGGCTATCGCCCGCGCCGGTGCGGGCGTGAACAATATCCCGCTGGATCGCTGCAGCGAGCAGGGCATCGTGGTGTTCAACACCCCGGGTGCCAACGCCAACGCCGTGGCAGAGCTGGTCATCGGCATGCTCATCGCGGGCAGCCGCAACGTGGCCGCCGCCGCCCAGTGGTGTCAGGGTCTGGCCGGTGACCCGGCCATGTCCAAGAGCGTAGAAAAGGGCAAAAAGCAGTTCGTGGGCAACGAGATCAAGGGCAAGACCCTTGGCGTCATCGGTCTGGGTGCCATCGGCTCCCGGGTGGCAAACTGCGCCATCGAGCTGGGCATGGAGGTCTACGGCTACGACCCCTACATCTCCATTGAAGCAGCATGGAACCTGAGCAGTCAGGTGCACCACTGCGTAAACCTGAACGATATGCTGCCCCTGTGCGACTACATCACCATCCATGTGCCTTACCTGCCCACCACCAAGGACACCATCAACGCCCAGACCCTCGCCCTGTGCAAGGACGGCGTCAAGATCCTGAACTACGCCCGCGGCGAGCTGGTGAACACCGCCGCCCTGCTGGAAGCCATGGACAACGGCAAGGTGTCCGGCTACATGACCGACTTTCCCTCCGAAGCCATTCTGGGTCGTCCCGGCATCGTGTGCACCCCGCACCTTGGCGCTTCCACCCCGGAAGCCGAGGACAACTGCGCCATCATGGCAGCACAGGAGCTGAGCGATTACCTGCGCAACGGCAACATTACCCACTCGGTCAACCTGCCGGAGGTGCACCAGCCCCGCGCCGGCGGCAAGCGCATCTGCATCATCCATAAGAACGAACCGGGCATGATCAGCCAGATCACTGCCCTGACCACCGAAGCGGGTCTGAACATCGAAAACATGGTGAACAAGAGCAAAAAGAACATGGCCTACACCATGCTGGACGCCACCGGTGCCGTGGATGCCCGCCTGAGCGAGAAGCTGAGCAGCATCCCCGCCGTCATCCGGGTGCGCATCCTGTAACAGCAAAAATACACGAGACACAAAAAGGTGAAGTGGCCAGCGGTCACTTCACCTTTTTTATAAAGGATCCACGCCCGGCGAAGCTGGCCGAGACAGTCATCACATGAGCTGCTTTCATTCATGATATGAACCAGATGAAAAAACAGACTGGTCATATCCCTTGACTTCAGCCCCCCGGGGGAGTATACTCCGTGGCAGTGAAATATTCGGCTATGACGAGAAAGAGTACCCGGAAAGAATGCCGCCGAGAGCTGCCGGCTGGTGCAAGGCAGTGCAGGGCGTCCGTGGGAAGATCCTCTCCGAGCTTTCCGGCTGAATGGGCGGTGTTTACGCCCCAGTAAGCGGGAACGGCAGGCCCCCGTTATCACGGGCCGCGCATTGTTGGATGCGCACTGAGGGGCCGGGCTTTGCACCGGCAATAAGAGTGGTACCGCAGAGGAGTTTATACGCCTTTGTCTCTTACGAACCGTAAGGGGCAAAGGCGTTTTTGTTTGCGGGAAAGCCATTTCCCGGATGTTTCATTGCCTTTACATCCGCAAAAATAAGTGTTCAGGAAAAAGGAGTATTATCATGAAAACATTGGAAAAAGTAAGCGACTTTGTGGGCAAGTACATGGCCGCCATCGTCATTGTGGTGGCGGCACTGTCTCTGCTGTTCCCCGGCACCTTCAGCGTGGTAAAGACCGCATGGGTCAACACCCTGCTGGGCATCGTCATGTTCGGCATGGGTCTTACCCTGAAGCCGGAGGACTTCAAGGTGGTGTTCAGCCGCCCGAAAGACGTGATCATCGGTTGCATTGCGCAGTTCACCCTGATGCCCTTCCTTGCATGGGCGCTGACGCAGCTGTTCCACCTGCCCACCGAGCTGGCTATCGGCGTCATCCTTGTGGGTACCTGCCCCGGCGGCACCTCCTCTAACGTGATGACCTATCTGTCCAAGGGCGACGTTGCACTGTCCGTTGGTATGACTGCCGTTTCCACCGTGCTGGCACCCATCCTGACTCCCCTGCTCACCCTGCTGTATGCCGGCCAGCGCGTGGATGTGAATCCTGTAAATATGTTCCTGTCCATCGTCAAAGTAGTGCTGGTGCCCATCGCACTGGGCTTTGTGGTCAACCACTTCTTCCACGCCTTCACTCAGAACGCCATCCGCGTGCTGCCGCTGGTCTCCACCACCGCCATCGTGCTCATCATCTGCGCCGTTGTTTCTGCAAACTCCGCCAAGATCATGACCAGCGGCCTGCTGATCCTTGCCGTAGTCATCCTGCACAACCTGCTGGGCTACCTCACCGGCTTCGGTGTGGGCAAGCTGCTGAAGCTGGATTCCACCAAGTGCCGCGCGATCTCCATCGAGGTCGGTATGCAGAACTCCGGTCTGGCCACCTCTCTGGCCGCTGCCCACTTTGCACAGTATCCGCTGGCAACCATCCCCGGCGCTGTGTTCTCGGTGTGGCATAACATTTCCGGCGCCGTCCTCGCCAACTTCTTTGCCCGCACCGCCGAGAAGAAGGACTGATCTTATACCATAATAAAAATGGCTGCTACACAGGGTTTCTTCCCGGTGCAGCAGCCATTTCTTTGTTTATTGAACGTGATCTGCGCGGTTTTCCTGTCTTTGCCTGTTTCCCGGACTGTTGCGCAAAGGCAAACATCCCGGGAGCAAAAAGGCACCCGAACCCCAGACCCCCTGCGTGTGATGCATGATGACTTTTTGATTTTTAGAGCGATGATTCGTTAAATAGGCTCAATTTGCTACAGATCTGCTACAAACAGAAAATTTAATCTGCTTTTTTCTTCGCACAAAAGCATTCAAACATCGTTCCTTTCCGACGCTCATATGCTCCTTTATAGTCAAAGTCTGGCGGAGTCGGTTTGAAAGTTTTATCTTCTTTTTGACCACTGTATGCTTTCATTTGGAATTCCCGAAGCTGTTCCAAATCAATAGTTCCAACATGTGCTGTTGCATTACTTCCTCCTTTTATTCTCAGGATGTCCTTATTTTCGGTTTTAGACGGTTTTGTGATTCGGCTGTCTCCATACTCGGAGGTATTCGTCTGGATGCAGTAGCAGTGAATATCTCTACTTAGTGATTCAATTATATTGCTATAATAGTTCACATCATGATTCCACTCGACTGCGATCACCGCATCAATATAGGATTGAAAAATCGAACGATCTCGAATGGATGTAAGCTCAAAGCAGCAGTACACTGTAAACCAAAATCCGTTCCAGCTATACAACTCATACTTTGCATCACATTTAGCTTCAGAACTTTCTATTCCTTCCATAGCTCTTAGATGTAAGCTTTCAATCATCCTTTTTTCTTCAGGTGCAAAATGATTCTTTGAATGGTACAGAATCACAGAGTGCCACTGACCTGTCCACTTTTCTTCATACGGAAGAATCACTGCTGTCAGATTATAAACACAGTTATCCTCAATAATATGCTCTACCCCTGTTACAACTGCCAAATGATTTTTTTCGCAAGTTCTAGCCAACGTTGGCAGCCATTCTTTTGGAGTACACGCTTCCGGCATTACCAACATATCTGCTTTTTCCCGAACAGCAGTATTCACCAGTTCTGCTATCTGCTGATATCTTCGGTAGCTTCTGTTCGGTTTACGCATAACAGCCTGGTCAAAGTTTGAAATGTCCATTTGGATATTGGCAACGGCTACCCTAATCTTTGAAAAGCTCGGCTTTCCGATTTGAAAAACGGGCTGCTTATTGAGTTCACCAGTTTTTATATTTTCTTCTATAAATCTATTATTTGTCCAACCTTCAAATGGAAGTGGGCTATAGTTCAACTGCCAGCATTGTTTGAAAATTTCCTCGATTTTATTCAAATCTTCTAGATCTTTTTTACGAACAAGATCATACATCAATCTTGCGAGCATCAGATCTGCCGGTTTGATAAGGTAGGGGTAATAGATGTATCTCTGATTTATAATCTTGTTCATTTTTTCTTGAAAAGTTTCTGTGCAGGTTTCTTTTTTCAGAAGCTCCACTACATTATCTTCATTGGTCAGATCCTTTTTCTGCGGATTCTCACCACCACAACTCACTAGTTCTGGCCAGATAACACACAGATTTTTATCCAGCATTTTAGCTTTAAAATAACCTTTCGAACGATTCTGTGCTTTTGTCAAAAGTTCTTTCATCTGTTCGCTGAGCAGGCTCTGCGCATCTTCTAACTTCCATTCCTCAAAAGTCTCCCCATCATGAAGTGCCATCGGACGAGCTATGCTGGAAATGAGATGTTCTTGCAGTGCCTCTCGCAATGCATTTGTTACAAATCCGGTATCATCATCCACTCCTTCTATGGCATAACTTGTTTTATCAAGCGTGTCTATGACAAGGGCAATAAACCTAAGTAGTGCCTTATAGGATTTTTTTACAAATAAGATCGCAATTACTCGTTCCCAGAGTGTATAATTTTCAATTATTGTTTTAGGCGTAAATATTTTATGGATGTCACGGACAAAATTATACTCTTCTCCTTTCGTCTTCTCCGAAATCAGTCCATTTATCCTTTGTAACTTCCCCAGATATTTCGAAAGTGCGTATTTATCAACCGCTATATTGTCCACTTCACGAAGTTTATTCACTCCATGGTGGCTTAGTTCAAAAACCTCCGAATAATCGTCCTCCTGAAACACAGCGTCATCTTCCGGCATCCAGCGAAATTCCGATTTATTTTTTTCAATGCTATTCTTAAAACAAGTGATCAATGCATCCGATTGTCCACGCTGAAAGTAGAACAACTTAATTTTGCTTGCCTGTAATTGGATTTTCGTGGCGCTTCCCAATGGTTTTGTAAACTCTGGCAAAATACAGTAAGTTCCACATTCGTCTTCTTCTTTTTTGAAAACAGCCCTCGCATTCCGGTTTTCTTTACCCGTCCAGCGTGAATTATTTACCGTATAATATTCAAAGGCCTCATAGAATTCCAGTTTACCATCCTGCGCTTTTTGAGCGATTCGGCTTCCCTCTTCCACCTTTTCCACAAGCAATATATCATCTACATACCGTCCATAGTAAAGTGGATTCCATCCGTCCAAAATTGCTGTATCAAATTTTTTCAGACACTCGTTTGCTAAAACCCCCGATGGCAGAAACCCAATTGGTAATATACGGCGAATCCACTCTTCTCCGCTATGCTCTTTGTAGATTTGTGAATATCTTTTGATCACACAGTACACAAAGTCATTTATCCTACTCAGATATTCTTCATTGTAATCAGATTTTCCTTTTACCCCAGTAAGAATCTCCTTCATGAATTCCTCTGATACATCCACGGAGTAGTAGTAGCGCTTAAAGTCTAGCGTAAAAATCAGAACATCATCTTGTTGCATACACTTCTGTGCCAAAGTTAATGCCTGATCTCGCCAACTCTCATAATTCTGAAAATACGGCTCAAACAGCGCTGGGGAAAAGGTCGGTTCTTTAGAAAATTCATTATATAGCGTCTTTCGTATACGATTTCCATAGCAATTGGTATAGGATTTATCTAACTGCCATCCTATCATCATAATCCATAGAACGCCAAGAATCATTCCCTCAATCTTCATGTCAATGAAATATTGTATCTCATCAACTTTGACTTGTTTTGCTGGCACTCCACTAATCAAAACGCCTTTTGTTCCGTCCGAACAATTCTTTTCTTCCTTTGTATCCATAATCTTTTTCGGAAGCAGACGACAGGAAATGCTTTTCAAAATATCTTCTTTTTTCCTTTCCCACTTCGTGCTATCTGACGCTACAAACGCTTGGTGCAAATCCTTCAAGCGTTCCTCTATCGTTATATTGAGAGTGTTTTCCGCTTCCGCAATCCGATCTCTCAAATGGAGGTTTGTCTTGTCATAATACGCAGTTGATTTCAATTTTTTATATGCTTTTTGAAACAAATCATACTTTGGGACGCTATCTTCCATAGATACCTCCTCATTTTTACATCAAAACATTAATTTGTATTTCATGTCGACCATGTTAGCAAGGAATCCATCTTAAAAATATTACAGTATAATCTTTTAGACGAGTATCCCATAAACACCAAATTGTGCCATATAAACTTTCCCCTTTATTCAACACCCAATGCTTTGAACACTGCATCCTCTGCGCTACTATAAAAGATTAAATTAAAACTTCCCACTAATTCGGGAGGTACAGTTCCAAGATCTGCAGCGCTTGTAATCGGCAGCAGAACTTTCTTCGCTCCGCTGTCAAGACATACCTGCAAGCTGTTTGCAAGCTCGTCTACCTTTAGAATTGTACCACTGATACTAATTTCACCCAGAACAGCAAGGGTACTGACTGTTGGCCGTCCAAGCGCAATACTGCACAGCGCAATCAGCGTAGGCAATGCTAATTTTCCTGTCATGCCAATACCTTGCAGATCCTGATAATTGATGATGTAGTCTTTAGATGCAGTGCTGATGCCTCCGCTGATGCGTTTTCCATTTGCTTTTAGGAAATTGAACGCCGTATTCGTTGACTCTTTGCAGTCACGGTCACTGCCAAGACCTGTGCGCTCAAACTTTCCGCTACCAGGCAACATCTGACTTTCCAAACGGAATACACCAATCATGCCACTTTTTCCGCGAGATACTGTGTAGACCTGTCCTGGATTGCACATACCGTCTGGAATCAACTTGCCACCGCCCTGTTCAGGAACCGACACATAATGCTCCGACATGTCTTCCAAGTCGATATAGGAGAAATTCACATCGTAGAATTCCATCCCGCCCAGCTTTTTCAACTGTTCTTTTACGCGGCGACGCATCTCCAATGAAATCTGCAGAACTTCTTCCAGTTCAGATTTATCAAACACTCCATCTGGGTACATCAGTTTCAGATAACCATCCACCATACGCCGTACAGCAATGGTATCACGCTGATTCAAATTTTTGCCCAATCGGAAATAATGATCCAGCGCATCACCATACTGTTCTTTCCGCAGTTCCCGGATAAACTCAGCCAGATAATCGCTGATGAAACCATAGTCATTCGTAAAATGTTCGGGTCGAAATTTCGGGATCTCCCAGCCGGGCAAATAGCAATGGATACGATCCAGAAATGCAGTGTCCGTTCCCATTTCGGGCGGGAATGGGTCAAACAAGCTGGAGGTTTTCAGTAGCACATCCACGCTCTGGTTGATATTTCCTACAAAGACCATCGAGGCCGAGGCTGCCTTTTCCTCTTTACCACGGGCAAAGGACCCGGATGCCATATAGTCCTTCATGATCTGGATGCCGTCTTTATCCTTGAACTTGATTCCGGCAACCTCATCAAAAGCCACACAGTCCCAAAGACCAACCAAGCCAACCGATTTGCGCCCCATATTGTAGAACAGGTTTGCAACGGTCGTCTGTCCACCAGAAATCAAAATGCTGTTGGGCGAGATTTCTTTATAAAGATGCGATTTTCCCGTACTGCGGGGACCAAGTTCACAGAGGTTGAAATTGTTCTCCACCAGTGGAATCATTCGTGTGAGCAGGAGCCATTTTTCTCTTTCCGTGAATTCGTCCGGTTCCATGCCGATAGAACGCAGAAGGATATCCAGCCACTCATCCTTTGTAAAAGCTTTATGGCCACGCTTTAATTCGTCGATATCGATATGCGGCATCTGGATCGGTGTTAGTTTACGGATACTGATTGGAGTAAGGTTCTTCTGCTTTTTCTGGCTGGACTGCAACGGTTCACCGCCCAGATCAACAAGGCCAAAATTATTGTCACCCTCTACTTCATAATCCAGCTGTACAATGCACCAGATGCCTCCGCAGAGCAGCCGATCATATTTTTCCGGATATTCATCCGCAATGGGCACCTTGTCCAATCCCAAATTAGAGAAACTGGCAAAGAAGCAGTTCTTCTTAATGTCAAGATTGACCGTGATCATATCAATAACAGTATGGCTTCCCTTTTTTCGCAGCTGTGACAGAATTTTCTGTGCCTCATCCGGACGAACAAAATTGTCCGCCAGAATCCGTTTTACATTTTGTACGCCTTTCTCAATAATGGCTTCGTCATCTGAACTGCAGTACTGGCCTAATAAAAACTCTAGCACATAAACCGGAACGTTCGCACCTTCCTTGATCTTTTTGGTCAGGTCCTTGCGAACGATCTTTCCGTCAAAGTTCTGCCGTAACTTTTCCTTGATTTCGTCTCGGCGGCAGCTGTTTTCCGCATTCGGCTCCATTTATAGTTCTCCTGCTCCCATCAATTAAAAAAATCGAACTCATCAATCGCAAATGCAATATCAATCTGGAACTGTTCCCGCTGCTGCATCTGCTGACCCTGCTCATCCGCAATCACCAGATAATAGGTTGCTGTATTGCTGAACTTCATCGATTTGAGGTTGAAGTTGCAATGGAACGTACGATCTGCGCCGTTCTCACTGGTTTTGTCCGCAATAATCTTCTGGGTATCGCTGACAGGCTTTCCGTATTCATCCGTAAACCACACCAGATAAGTAGCAGCCTCACGGTTTGCACTTACCGCATCTTTCTGGTAGAAATCCAGTGAAAAGATCATATTGCTGATCTTCCGACTGGAAGAAAGCAAACTCACTGTTACGGGGAGCGTATCATACTTCTGCTTATTGCGCCGATATTCCATAGAGCCGTTGCGCAGATAATGATATTCGATCACCGGAACCGTCATTTCCTGCAGGCTGATACCGCCATGCACAAAATTCAGCCCGCCACCATTCATCTTGATGCGAATACCTTCCCGTGGAGCAAATCCAGTGTATTCCGTTTTTCCGTCCAGGAATTTTACAGGAAGCAAATACTGCGGATTCGCCTCCTTCTGCATGATTGCATAGCGTCTGCCATATTCCACTTCCATATCATGGAAGCTGGTTTTATCCACTTTGTCATCCTCGGTCAGCGGACTGTAAGTGTACAGGAAGCCATGATCTGCCGTAATCAGAATGTTCGCCCCGCCGAAGTCATTGACGATAATGCGCACCATATTCTTCAGTTCACTGATAGCCCTGTCGCATGCCGGGAACACAGAGGTGTCCGAAGTATGGCTTGCTTCGTCAATGGTATCATGGTAGATATAGACTACATCCATCCCCTTGACCAGTGCCGCACGCTCTGCACGTTTCATCCCGATGATGTTCTTATACTGCAACGCCACGCTGGCCGGATTTACACCTTTCAGGACCTTATCCCGGTTCGTGCTTGCGGTAGACTGCCCATCGGCCAGAACATTCAGTACCTCATTTTTCAGTTCAGCCGTCAACGCCTTATGTGGGAGCAGTGCCGCCATGCCAAATTTCGTGATAGACGGGAAGATGCCCTGCATACTGCCGAGTTTCACATTGCTCTGCGTTTCTCTGCGCAGTTCATCTGCCAGTGATGCCGCCACCTCGTAGCGCATAGCATCCGAGATGATCACGAACACGCGGCTATCTGCCGGACGGATGTACTCATTGTAGAAATCCGACTGCTGCGGAATTTCCAATACGCGGCCATGCTCTGCCATCTCATCAGCACATACATCCGACCAGTTTTTGCCGAGGCCTCCCAGAAACCAGTAGGAGTACAGCCCCTCTACCTTATCTACAACATGCTTGAACAGGTCGTCCAGTTTGATATTGGAGGTTTCCAGACTTCTCTGGAAGCTCAGATGGAACAGTCGATAATAGGTGTCCATCCTGTAATAGTCCTCCGCATATTCTTTCCAGACCTGCTTTGCATCCGGGGTATGGAACCCTGCGGAGTGCTCTTTGAAGAACTCCTGCATGTTGGCTACTTGCAACAGACCCTCGTAGAAATTGCGGAAGTACTCGTACCAGACACAGGTGCGGCGTTTTTCCACCGTCTTTGTGATCACATCCACATCAATGATATGGTCACTGATCTCCGTCATCAGCTTGCTCAGGATGATCTCGTTGATGCACGGGAAACACTCCGTTGTCGCCAGATCATCAACCGTCAGTTTTTCCAGCCTCTGCGGCAGATGTGCTTCATCTTCCACATAGCGGGCCACGTCATAAAGCTGCTGCAGATCATCACTGTGCAGCCACTCCGACACCAGCTCGTAGCAGTACGCCTGATGCGGAATGGAAAGGAACTTCTCAAGCCCTGCCAGAAATTCCGGGCGCAGTGTGCGCGTAGAAGCTGTCAACAGAAGATGAATTGCCAGCTGCCCAAGATCCGGCTCTTCCTCTGCATAGCCACAGCCCTGCCGAACCATTGCCCAGAAAGCTTCTTCTGCACTATAATCCACAAAACTCTGATAGATTGGATTCTGCGCTTTATCCAACCCACCACGAAGCACGTTCAGCAAAATTTCATTGGGCTGTGCTTTTTTTATACCGCAGAGTGCCGCCATCACTGCCATGTGCAACTGTGCCGGAGTGGCAGGTATCTTATCCTGTGCCATGATTTTGGCACGACGAGCCTGTGCACCAAAAAACTTCCGGTAGTGCTTCACCAGCTTGCGCATAGAGGGATTGTCCAAGATATCCAGTTCCTGCATCCAGTTGGAAACAGCATCCGTCCGGTAGCTTTCGCTGTATAGTTCAATATCCAACAGCCAATCATCCTCCTGCCGCTCGTAGGAAATGGGGCAGTAGACGACATAGTTGCTCGTCAGGTCATCCACCGACAGCATTTTTTTGACCGCAAAGGTATTGCTGCCGGTCAGTGCAACCAGCTTAGCATTTTCAAGCCGGATCTCATCCAACTTGTCCGCATACTCCTTTTCTTCATCGTGCCAGAAGATGATCCGGCGCTCATAAAATTCCGGCAGCGGTACCGCAAACCGACGGTTGAGGTCTAATACGATTTTATCTGTTTCCACAACATATCATCCTTTTTTATTGTCTACAAATGCCCCTGTGTTTTTAGGTTGCCAGTTTGCCTTTTAGTATTGCTACTCCATTTTTTATATTTCCGAATTCATCGTTATCCCATCCATCATAATCATTTTTTCTAACATCGATAGCGAGATCAATCATATCATGTGGTATTTCCTTCAAAAAAGAAATCACAGCATCTCCAGTAGGATTATATTTACTGTCCGTTTGGCAAAATGCACCTACTGTCGTGAATAACGTTAGCAAATAAATTCTAATATTAAACGCCACACCAAAAATCACAGATTTTCGGTAAAGGTCGATTACACTATCAAGTAATAGTTGTACCTCCGGGTAGTCTTGTTGGAGTGCATTAATTAACATCCATCCCAAGTCATTGGAAATATTTTTCAGTAGTGCAATGTTTAATGTTTCCAGCGAAAAAAGACCAACGCTGTGTAAGCCATTTATTAAAAGAACTCTTATTTGTTTATTTATCAAAACAAAATTTTGTGGATTACCTTCTTCGAATTGAATAGACCACCCTGATATCATTTCCAATAAATATTCTCGCACGTCCTCATTCATACCAGTCTGCGTAATTTTATCAATTATAATGTTTATAATTTCTTCTCCAAGGTTTTCAGACAACAGTTTCTTCTGATCAAGCGCCTCAATCGCTTCCTGCATCCAAGAAAATATTAAGATATTAAGTTCTTCATGAGTAGACTTTAAGCTTTGCTCTATTACAATGAAATATATTTCCATCAAGCTTTCTCGTGTTGCTTCGGTTATATTTTCATCTGTAATACAATCTTGCAATTTTCCAAAAAGTCGATAACTCATCCGTGCCATATCTAATCTATAAGCTTCTCTCATCAGTTGAATGAACGAATCTTTGAGAATCCGAACCCTTTCTATGCGGTTTTCACTTTCATTTAAGAAACGTTTGAAATCCGGATAAAGAAGTGTGCTAAGAAACTTATCAGAGTATGACTCTTGGATTGAAGTCAACAAATTCACATGCTTTTCAAACGAAATTTCAAAACAATCCTTAAAATTTTCATTCTCAAATTCTGCAAAAATTTGAATTGAAAAAATCGTCCATTTTTCATTTTTCACCGCAAAACGTTTTATTGAGTCCATCGAATCAATAATAATAGCGACCTCTGCTTTTCTATTTCTTCTTAATACCATAAATATTGTGTTCCGAACAATTTCTATTGATCGATTACCCTTTTCAAAATCCGGCATTACAACTGTTGCAGATTTAAGAAAATTCACAAAATCCTTTATGTACTCTTCACCCATATCTTTTTCAATACAATAGCCTAGAAGAAAAAGATATCCATCCGACATATCATAATTTGATAAGTATCCAAAATATTTGGCATTGCTTTTCATTGAAGTTAAAGTACATTTCAAATATTCTTGCGAGTTTTTTGATTCTACACTTATTCTAACAATTTCCATAAGTGCATGGTAATATCGATCCTGTAACTCTCCATTTTCGCTTTTGCACAAAAAATACAATTCGTCCATCAACATATTGGTATATTTTTTGTACTGATCCATCATTCCCAGTTTTATGCACATTGTAAGCTGAGACACCACGTTTCGAACTGCAGTGGTCTGTGTTTTTCGATCTGCTGTCATTTCAGTATCTCTCGCAAGAGATATAGAATGTTCAAATGTATTATCCATTGCCTCGGAAATTTGTTTTGATTTGCTATCACCATTAATAATCGACGTTTGACTTTCCTTCATTGACTCAAGGAAAACCTTATTGCTTTCCTCACAAATGATTTGGCACACATACAGTTCATTTCTAGCAATACACTCATTATACGTTTTTTCAAGAATCCTTAATTTAGCTTTTAGTGCGTTAGAATCCTCCAGCAAACTCTCTGTATTTAAAATGTCTTTAACATATGTACGGGTACACTCCGTCAAAGATGTTTTATAGTGTAGCGAATATGCAAAATAAAAGAGCCAAATAAATATACCCACTCCACAAACAGATAATACAGCATCAGAGAATCGCCCCATTTTCACTACCATTTCAACAACGCAGAAAAAAAGATATAAGGCAATCGCTGTACCAAAATTGGCATATCGAGGTTTTATCTGATTCAAAACCAATTCTGACGGAAATCTATTTATGTAAACTTGAATATAAACCAGCAGTGCTGATATAAATATTCCTACAAAAGAGATAACTGACGAAAACATCAAAGAAACAACGTCCGTGTCTCCATCAAATGCAGAAAGAAGTCTATTTACTTTAGCAACAAATTTGGGCGTAGCCAATGGCATCCCCCATGTAATCAAAGCCACAATTACACCAAGTACCAAAGCGCTTTTCGCACATGCAAGCCATCGTGTTACTATTTTTAAACCCTTTAATACTTTCTGCTTCATCGCCAATTTCACCTCTTGTTTATTATTTATCACTTAATCTTCGCCAGCACGTCCTTAAAGATCTCATAGTTATGCTTCACACCATCGTCCAGATCAATCTTAATCATCTGATCCGCCAGCGCGTGAACTTTTTCCTCATACTGATGCAGCTCAGTGTCCTGCGCCTGCACTTTGTTCAGTTGCTTAGTCAGCTTGACACGCTCGCTGGTGCTGGTGGCAGCGGCCACCTGTTTTTCCAAACCTTCGATGGCAGTACGGTAGCGTGCCTGCTGCTCATGCACATAATCGGTACGGATGCGTGCAATGGTATCCGGCTGGTAGCGGTGCAGGTAAATCAGGCACTTGAAGCCATTTTTCTTACCGCTGTCAAACAGCCAGTAGATGGGGCGCTTCTGATAAATCTTGCAGTGGTCGGCATAGAAATCGTTCAGGAAGTAGTTGCGGATGACCTCTTTCGGCTGGCCTTTGCCGCCCAGTGCGTTTGCAATAAAGCGCAGATTATCCTCCAGCGAGCCATCACCGTATACCACCCGCACAAACTCCACAAAACGGCCCATCATGTCATCTTCAAAGTATTCGTCGTCACAGATGGGAATAATGCCGTCTGCATCCGGCTTATAGATATTGTATTTGCCATCATCCCATGTACCGCCTGCATACGCAAGACCATCATAGGTGGGAGAGTAGCGGCCAAACATACAGCCCACAGCGTAGGAGATAAAGGAGCGCACATCCCGGCCAAGGTCCGCTTTGCGCACGGTCACATCCTTATCTTCCACTTCCGGGGTCAGTTCATCCTGCAAGCCGTAAATATCAATAAAAATGCGGTTCAGTTCTTCCTCGTTGGCTTTCAACTTCTCAAAGCGTTCTTCACATTCGCCAGCCCAAATGTCATAGCACTCAGCAAGGTAAATGTTGCCAATATCCATCATGTTGGGGTATTTGGTAATGGCCTTGATAAAGGGGTGGCGGGTAAAGTCCCAAGAGGTTTCAAAGGAATCCCAATCAGTTTTTGAAAGTCGAATGTTGTCTGCTGCTGTAAATTCAATTTGTTTCTTTTTGTTTTTATCTATTATCACAGGAATGGCTGCGACGTTTTCAATATTGAATGTTAATGTTGGGTTCAAAATATTCAAGATGTACGTCGTAAATTTTGATGCCAATAGCGCAGCAATATACATCATTACATCATTGTTGCAAAACATTGATGCACCACGACCATCAAAAGCAAATCCCCTAGGGGACACCCTCATTCCAAAAGCGGATGTACTAACATCAGACCAATTTATAGAAGGCTTAAAGAAAAAGCCTGTACTCGATGAACGATATCCTGGAAGGCTTTCCATAATTTGGCGAGATTTCTTGTCATACGCAATCACATAATCATTATTTCCATACCAAAGCCTAAAAGAGCCACCTTTTTTATACGGCGCAAATTTACAATTGGAGGAATCAAATTCCTCCAAACTACTTGCATCAAAGCAAATCTTTCTTCTGTTAATTTCAAACCATAGCTTAAGACATACATCATTATTCCCCGTTGACATTCCATGGCGAGGCTCTGCATAATCACGAACTGACTTTTCTGAAAAGACACGAAAAACATCCTGTCCAATCCAGTATGCCACCGGGCTTCCCGGAATTTTTGCAAAGTTATCTTGATTTGCAATATAACGATTTTCACAGGCAAGGAACATATCCTCTTTGCCCTGCTGGGTGGTAGGCTCAATCAGGCGGCAATACACACCTTTATAATTATCAATATGCGTCCGCACACGCACAAACGAGGTCGTCTGCACCACTTCGCCGCCGATTTCCTCAAATGCTCGTGCGCCAAGATGTGCCATGTTGACGGTTTCAGTTAGCATCATCTTCTCTCGCAGTTTTTCAAAGCTGGACAGGAACATCCATGCGTGTTGGGTGATCATTGCCTGATGGCCATTCTGTTTTGCCATCCGGGAACAGACCTCAATAAACACAGCAAACAGGTCGCTCTTGCTGTCGGGATAATTCTTCTTCACATACTCAGCCAACTTTGCGCCCATGCCGGAACTGCCCATATAGGGTGGATTGGTGACGACCACATCGTATTTCTGTGCCAGCGTCTGCGCCACCTGCACCAGAGAGAGTAATTTTTTGCGAATACTCTCTCGATGGAACGAGGACTCGTCTGCCACCTCGTCAAACCGGGCATAGAGGGCATCCCAGTCCTGCGGGGGGATGGTGAGGATGGAGCCATACTCCTTGGCATCATACAACTGGGTGAGGATAATGTGCATAGCATCTTTCAATTCCAGCTTGCCGTTGCAGAAATACTCTACATCCGGCTTTTCGATGCGGTTGCTTTCCTCAATGGCATACACATGAGGCTGGGTGGTGTGGCTGAAAAAGCGGCGGTCGTACCGGCGGGCCTTCATCATCACCGCAAAATAGGCCAGCTGGGCGGCGCGGTCGTCAATATCCAGACCATAGAGGTTGTTCTGCAAAATGCTGGTCACGGCATCGCGGGGCGTGTAGCCGTAGTTCTCGTAGATCTGCATCAGTACATCGAACAGATACGCCAGAATATGGCCGCTGCCGCAGCAAGGGTCGATGACCTTGATCTGTTCCGGGGTCAGGTCGGCATACTGTTTACGGATCTCGGCCAGCTGGGCCTGTACCTGCGGCTCCTGCTGGGCTTCCTCCAGATAATAGTGCCACTTGGTGTCCTCCGGGTCACGGTTCCCGACAGTATAAGCTGCTTGCTCCTCCGGTGTGGGTAGCAGCTGTGCTTTTGCGTCCGGGTGACCCTCCACCCACAGGCGTCCAAGGCTGTTTTCCACCATGTACCGCACGATCCAGTCCGGGGTAAACAGCTGGGTCGCCGCCGGGATATTCTCCTTGGTGATCTTGACATTTTTCTTGAGGGCGGCAAACACGTCGTCCTTTTTCTCACTGTTGTAGTACTGATACAGCCAGCCAATGATCTGGACGGCATCCTGCCAGTTGTCCTCCGGGATCTGGGAGATCATCTGCTCGATGACGCTGCCCTCCCGGAGCAAGTTGTCCGGCAGAAGCAACTCAGTGTAGTCCGCAATGGTCTGGAACATTCCGGGCAGAATGCTGTTCAGCGCGTTGCATTGCACGATGAGCAGGTATTTGTACAGTTCTTCGGTCTGCTCGGTCTCTTTCAGGGCGTAGACCTTGTCCTTATCCAGCTTATCCAATTCCAGATGCAGGGCTTCGGCCAGAATCTGGGGCTTGAACGCATTGTTTTCATCCGTAAACACGCGCACATGGCTGGGCAGATAGCCGTTGACCTCCATGAACCGCAGTGCCGAGAAGCGGTTGAACCATGTATACGCCACCTCTTCCATAACCTGCTGGTAGCCCTTTTCATTGATCTGTGCGATCAGTGCCCTGCGCTGCTGCATCTCTTCTGCAGACAACACTTTGCCGTTGACGCTATCAGCACCGGCGTCCACCATTTCCGTTTCCGTAATGCCGTACTGCTGGGCTTTCTGCGCCACGCGGGAAATCAGTTCTTTCCGCGCCCAGACCGCATATTTCTTGATGGCGTTTTTATCCATGGTTCACATTACTCCTTAACGAAAACGATACATCTTCAATTGCATTTTCCAGTCTTCCGACCGTACCATGCAATTTATCAACACTATTTTTAAATTCATCTAGTTCTGAAATATATAGCAGAAAGCCACCATAATCCTCAAAATCAATCACAGTGCTTTCTATGTATTTCCGATGTCGTTTATTATGTGCTAAATACTCATATTCAACCTTCAGGGACTTTTGCTTAAAACTGTTGATGATATTTGTAACGCTGATATCTAACCCCAAAACCCATTTTTGTTCCGGGAAAATCGTGATATTCAAGTTTTCTTTTTTAGCGATTCGCTGCTGTGTTTTATCTGGGAGTTGCCGAACAAAGTCAGGTTGCAACCTCATTTTCCGTAATTCAAGCGGAACAGAACCAGTATTACGAATAACAATACAGGCTAGGGAACCTCGTATAAGTTCAAAGGACACTTGCATATACGGTCTATTCTTTTCAGCACGTTCTTTTAGCAGCAAAAAAATCGTAATCCACGAGGCAATGAGTGCCAATGCCGAAATCAAACTATCCCAAGGAAATGCAGTAGACTGCTTTTCAATTGCAACAACGAGTCGTTCAAAAAGTTCTTCATTCATATATATTTATTCTATCATCCAATTTTCGTAACATCATAGTTTTGTGGACTGTACCACATAAGAAATCAGAGTTTTCTGTGTCCAGCCCATATCCTTCAAAATCGAGTTGGTCATAGTTCACTCAATTTTCTTCAATTCCTTTCTATCTCTCGCAGTCAGTTGCTCTTCAAACGTAAGAAAATTATAATACACAAGAAAAAGTTGAATACAGTCTATTCTACGCACTTTTCGATGAAGCATTCCGTGGTCAACAAAGTTTCGATTCATAATGTCAGGCTGCTCCTTAAAGTCATCGCCGCCTTTGTAGAAGACATCCAATGCGTAAAACAATCCTTCTCTCGCCAAGTACGAAAAAAACATGGCGTGCATATCTTTTTCATGGATCTGGTCATATTTTTTCTTTATCATATTTGATGCAGCAGATCCACTCTTTCTAAAACGCTTTCGTTTGTTCTTCGCATCCGTCAAAGGATTATCTTTTGGCTTTCCTTGAAGACGAATTGTGCGGGCATCGATCAAAGAATAGAGTATCATCGCACAAGACTTATAGCGGCGATTGTTAAAATCCACCACTGCCTCGTCAAAATCGCTTTTTTTCAGCTTTTCTTTTTTCTCAAATGCCTGCCAAAACTCCTCCATCTGTTTTTTGGTTCTGAAACATGCAAGCGCTTTTCTATTCGCTTCCTTCTTAGACATTGGCTTTGCATTGAAATATTTAAAGCTTGCATGTGGAATCATGGTCCAGCCGTATGCTCCCCACTGTCGAAAAGCATCGATTCGCTTTTGCTTTTCCTCTTCTGAGAGCCCCGGAACCATAATCAATCGCCAATCGATAGAGTTCACTATCGACTGGAGCGACCGTTCAAATATGCGAATTTCGTCTGTCAGTTCTTTATAATTTTTCAGTATTTCATTTACGGCTGGGAGAATTCGTTGAACTTCAGGTCCAATTGCATTATGAATTTGCCTTGTGCACAGTTGAAACTCCTTGAGTGCCTTAATCGACTGAGCATACCCCTGTACAATTTCTGGTGGAAGTAGCGGCTTTTTAATGCCTACTACTTCTTGAAAAAATTTACGGTATGGGTTCACTGGTTTGTTAAAATTCCATCCGTTCGCTTGGCGCTGAATCTCTTGAATCTCATTTTGAGCCAATAACTTATTCTTTTCTGAATCTTCCATATATTTTCCTTTAGTTCAACTTTATCTCATCACAGCCGTCTAACAGGTTCCGCAACTGCTCCCGAATCTTCTCCACATAGGCATCAATATCCGCATCATCTCGCAGCGTTTTGGCAGGGAAGAGGATCTGGCGGCTGTAAGACTTTACTTTTTTCGGCTTTACGGCCGGGATATTGACATCTTTTTTCGTTACCACCGGTTTCGGTGTCGGAGGGGCCAGCGCAATCTCAATGCTGCTGACGGTCTCATCCTTGTACTGGCTCAGCGGGATAATCATACCATCCAGCAGCGCAAGGCTCTTGCAGTTTGCAATTTTTGCCTTATAGCCATCAAAGAAAGCATCCGACTTGCGGACGATGTCCAATGCTTTTGGATCTCCGTTTGCAGCGGTATGGGTCGCTTCCATGCACTGACGCACTGTCTCCAGAATCTCAGAGCGTTTGTCATCCAGCATCTGGTCATGGGCTGTACGCACCGTTTGCATCAACCCATTCAGTTCCGGAATGCGCTTGTAGTTGAACTTCTGCCCAAAAGGTGGCACTGTGATGATAAGCCGAATCTTGTTCAGGGCATCGTATGCCGCCGCATTCTGCGCAATGCGGTCCAGATCCGCCTGCATCTCGTGTTCCAGCCGTGCAGCATCATCAAAGGTGCCGATCTGACTCTTGAAGAAGGTCTCTACATTGCCCATGGCATCCTTCTGATCAAAGAGGTCGTCCTCTTTCTTGAGCAGATAGTCGATCAGCGCGATGTTGTCCTTCTTCTGGTTCAACACTTCCTGCGTTGCAGTAATAGCGTTGTGCACTATTGTCTGATCCGGGTACTTGTGGGTATCATCGTACTTCTCGTTCAGTTTGTTATAATGCTGCAGCTGGTTTCCGAACTCATCGGCAATAAATTTAACCAAACCGTCTTCGTCCGCAGGAACATCCATGACATCGAAGTAATCCCGCAGAAGGTCCCGCACAGCCTTCATTTTGGTTGCCGATACCACCACGCGCTTGCTAATGGATGTTTTACCCACCTCACTCTTTTTGCGGAGCATGTCAGGTAATTTGGCGTTGTCCGGCTGGATGGTAGTGCCTGCATATTTGATGGTTACCTTCTGATTCACGATCAAACGCGCCACCACATAAGCAATGTCGATTTCCTTCCAGCCATAGGGTATACTGCTGAACTTGCTCTGTACATCCGCCATGGAGGTCGGCAGGTGATGCATTGCCTGCATCTCAAGATATTCTTCCACCGCCGCCTCTGCATCGCGGTTCGGATCTGCCTCCGGCAGAATATAGTCCGCACCGGACAGCACTGCTAGAATGTCAGCATCGGTATCTGCGTTTTTCCCAATCAGGTCCAACTTGCTGTAAACATGCGAGACCAGATACTCCATCGTCTGGTCAATTTTGGCCTTAGCATTGCCGCTCTTAATGTCCAGATGTTCACCATCGGCGTAAAATTTTGCGTTTTCAATAGCCTCTACCAGAGCTTTGCTGGCTTCAGCTTCATACTTGGCTGCTTCTTCCTGTTGGCCGCGGATAATATCCTGAGCACTCTTGGGCATCTGGCTGACATTCCGCTGTTTGACATATTTGCGGATCTTCATGGATGCTTCCAGCGATTCATAATACGGCGTATCGCCCAAAACTACAATCGCCTCGCTGCCTTTGGAGCTGTTCATCAGGCGAAATTCCGTTTTTTCCGTTGCATCAGAAGCTGCCGTCAAAAAGCGCAGGCGCATGCCGCCTGTGGCGATGCCGTACATAGTGTTATCCACCATCTGATCAAACGGGAAGTCACACTTGCCGTAACGGAACTTTTTTGCATCATAAATTATGCCAAAAATAATCTTTGCTATATCCCCAACAATAGCGCCCGTATCCACCTGTGTAAGGTTGATTTCTTTCTGGATGTCCTGCTCTTCATCCGTCAGGAAGTTGTAGGTATCACCAGTACGTCCGATGTAATTCTGCCCAATCAGTCGATCCAAACTGCCGCGCAGCTTTTCGCGCATCGCGACCTTTTCCAGACGGATGTCGTCTGCCATCAAAATCACAAGGTTGTCCAGATTGGCCGGTATGTCCTCGTTGACATATCGAATGAGATAGAGAAGCTTCAGAACATCCACATCCATCGGCTCCAGACCATCGTGATTTTCTACGGCTTTGCTGCAGCGATCAATCACATTGCGAATGGAACCATCCAGGAAAGAATGTACAGTATCATAGAAGCGGAACAGCGGCACCAACGCAAACTCGTTCTGCTTTTCCACTTTTTGTGCTGCTTCCTGAAATCCGCTCAGCATGGAACGCTCGCCGCCGGAGAAGTGTTTACCTGCATTGCCGTGTTTGCGGATCTCCACAAAAATTTTCTGCATGATGAGAAACTGGTATGGAACGAACGGAAAGTCCTCTGCAAATTGTGCCGGACCAGAGAAGCCCTTGATGTCCGGCATTGCATTTGTAAAGCTGAACAAGTTGCGCATCCCGGAGCTTTCTTTCTCATAGACCGCATCCAGCGTTCTTTCTGCTTCCGGAGTCTTTTTCAGAATACGCTTCTGAATTACTTCGTCTACGGAAGAAGAAGAAAGGCTCAGACGAGTTTTGAAACGAGCCTGAATTCGAGAAAATTCATCTGCTCGTACTTTGATAATCTCATCAATAGCTTCCTGTCCGGTGCAGACCACCCAGACTTTTCCTCTGCATTCGCTGCCGATTTTTTCCACCAAAGACTGCAGATTCAGCAGCATATCCGTGTCCGTGCCAACATACTGCCCCGCCTCGTCCACCATGAACAGAAGGCGGAAGTTTGCAGGTTTTGTGCTGACGTATGCATTGATGTCTTCTACAAGCTGTGAAACAGAGAGTTCCGTTGCACTCTTATCGTTAAACCAGTTGTTTGCATCCTCTTCACTGATATCCAATGCTTCCGCCAGTGCAGGCTTAATGAATTTTCCATTAAATGCAAATGCTTTCCGCACTTCAGTCCAAGGTTTGCCCTTCTTTTCTTCAATCAGACGGCAAAATTCATCCATTTTGCCCTGCTGCGTAATGTACTGCTCCAGCATAGCAACTTTGAGATTGCTGCCAAAGAATCCCAGATGATTATAGAACACCTTAGCAAAAACACGTAAAACGGCTGTTTTGTCCTTATTGATAGAGCCTTCATAATCGATATTAAACAGAATCGTCTCGGTTTCACCTTTGGTTGCACGATCCACCTGCATAAAGGTACCAGGGTCATCCTCAAATTTCTTGCGGAAGCGCTCCACCGTACGAATGCCATTAACCTCTTTGTTTTCCAACAAGTATGACAACATTTTCAAGAAGTGAGATTTACCGCTGCCAAAAAAACCGGAGATCCAGACTCCTGTATCTGCCGTTGGTTCGTCAAATGCTTCTGCATAGGTATTGAAAAAGTCTGCAAAATGCCGCTTCAGCTCTCGTGTAATAACGTACTCGTTCAGTTCCTGTTCCAGGACCTTGTTCTCGTCCTCGTCAACCTTGACAACACCGTTAATTTTACGGTTGATGTCTTCTACAAACATATTCTGTATAACCAAAGCTCTATTTCCCCCTTCACACAACGTTAAATGCACGATAGTAATTGTTCGGCTTCAGACAGTTGAACAGCCGCAGCTGCTGGTCGTTAAATGTTCCCGGGTAAAACACAAGCACCGGCCTCTCTGCAAACAATGATGCCTCCAGTAACGTATGAATTCGCATAAATGGAAACGCTTCTCCAACGCCAGTCAAAACCAGTACTTCTCCCGGCTGGAACGGCTCGCTCTGAATTTCCTGTACAATTTCATCGACTCCAATTGTCGATTGAAGCTGTTCCAACAGATAATCATGGCCGTCCTCTTCTTCCATATCAGGGATAGCATCCAAAATATCCATGTCTTCGCAGATTTCCAGGAAGATTTGATATAAATTGCAGATTCGAAGCTGACACTCCAATGTCAGATCTGTCGATAGCTGTTCAATGAAATGCCGGACTGCCATTTCATCTCTCGGTTCATAGCAGAAGATACGAATATTCACTTCATTGCTAAGACCTTTTCCTTCTAGGAAATCTTGAATCTGAATCATCTGCCGAACGTTATCAAGGCGTTTTTGTATGTCACCCATTAAATTTTCCTCACTCAAAACGGTTAAATGCGGGCAATACCGCCTGATCCCCATTTGTAAGAATCACATTTTCCAATTCCGGATAAAGCCAAACCGGGTTCAAATGGCCTGCTTTTATACTATCCAGATAATCATTTTCTCTTAAAATTCGATTTAGAACCGATTTCAGCTTTTTGACTGTAGATTCGCTCCAATCTGCGATAGCATCATTTTGCTCTTGTAATCTTATGAAGAAACTTGTCATGTCAAGTTTTCCATAGCTGAAATCTTGGTTTCGATATTTTTCTCCAATAACTGTCACCATAAAATCCCAGACAAGTCTATTATCCTTCATAATCGCGTAAAGACAAATTTGTTTTGCCTCTTCCACGGAATGCTCTGCAATATTCCGAAGCAGTTGTTCACTATTCAAAAGATTTAGCCGCCGATAACACGCCCGAACCATACCAGCTGTCATGCGTTCAGTTGGATACTGGAAGAGATTATTGGCGGCAATTATTTGTATCATTGATGCAAGATCCTCTCCTTGCACCATTTGCTTCGCTACAATTCGCATTTCGTGGAATAAAAACTGTTCTCTTGTCAGAGAAGCTTTATATCCACTTTCTTGTGCTCTGTTTGTATTCTGCATTGCTTATGCAACTCCCATTTATAACTTTTGATACGCCCAATAGCGACCATCTCTCACTCTCTCTAGTTTACCTTCTTTTACAAAAGAAACTAGAATTCGATTTGCTGTTGCTGAAGAGACTTCCAGCAACTGTTGCACATCACTGTTATGAATAATCTTCTCTTTTTTCAAGTATTTTTCAAGAATATTCCATCGATTTTCTTTTCCACTTGTAGGCATCATGCTCTTTTCGAAGTTTTCTGGGATTACACTCAAAAGTGCTTCTTCAATCACACTTAGCATAAATTCAATAAATGCAGTTCCTTCACCTTGGGCATTGGATGTATTGATAGCCTCATAATACTCCTGCTGATGATCATGAACAATAGACTCCACCGGAAGCCATGCAAACAGCGGATTCCATCTGGAGAGCAGTAGCGTATGCCAAAGCCTTCCGATTCTTCCATTTCCATCTGCAAACGGATGGATTACTTCAAATTCATAGTGAAACACGCAACTTTTGATCAGCATCGGAAGCGGGCTGTCCTCTGTCCATTTGAGCAATTCTTCCACCAGAGGAGGCACATACTGCGGTAGTGTTCCAAAATGAAGTACATTTCCATGACTGTCAACCACACCTACTGGCTTTGAGCGAAACACACCATCTTCTTGAACCAGCCCTCGCATCATCACATGATGAGCCAACAGTAAGTCTTCCACTGAGTATGGATTCAATTCATTCAAATGGTCGTAAATTTCATACGCATTCTTCACCTCCATAATGTCTTTTGGCGGTGCAAGGACACGTTTTCCTGATAGTACAGCCGTTACCTGCTCTAAGGATAGTGTATTTTGTTCAATTGCAAGAGAGGAATAAATTGTTTTAATCCGATTCTGCCTACGCAGAACAGGGTCAGATGAAAGATGTTGTGTTGAGCTCACTTTTCCAACAAGTTCACAAATCTCCATTACATCTGTGAGAATTTTTTCTGTAATTGTAAATGGCGGTTTTTTATTCTGCATCTGTTTTTCCTCCCCTCCATTCTAATTAATTATATCATTTCATCGCTCATTCATCAATCACACTTTGCACAAGTGATTGATGAATTTTTCAGCGATTATGCCACTTTTCCAAATTTCTTTTAGCTACCTTCATGCCAGTCTGGCATCTTTATCTCTAGCTTTCTCAAATTTCCATTTTTCACCCAGATATAATAATCATGATCCAAAGCCTCTGAGTCGAAAGACTCAGGGGCTATTTTTATGTCTGGAGGTGAGCATCTTGTTATTCCGCACCATCACTATCATTATTACTATCGTATTTTAACGCGCAGCTGCGCAGAAAGGAGAAAGCATTATGAACTTTTGGTCCGAAATCGTCAAAGAGGTTGGCACCGTCCTGGTGGAAGTCCTCGTCCGCATCGCTGAAGAAATGGAAAACAACAATTGATCACAGTACACTGAAAAGGAGATTTTACTATGCCCGCAAATGTTGAAACGATGTTCTCTGTCCGTGAGACCCCTTGGCACGGCCTTGGCCGTATCATCATGGATGCCCCTGCAAGCCGTGAAGCCTTGGAACTGGCCGGTCTGGATTGGCAGGTGGAAAGCCGTAATATCTATTCCGGCACGGGTTCTATGATCCCCGGCTATCGCGCAAATGTCCGCAGCACTGATGATGCTGTTCTGGGTGTAGTATCCGACCGCTACCGCATTGTGCAGAACGAAGAAGCATTTCAGTTCACGGATGACCTGTTGGGCGAGGGCGTTACTTACGAAACTGCCGGTTCTTTGCAGGGCGGCAAGAAGGTCTGGATGCTGGCAAGGCTTCCGAGGAAATATCTTATCGCTGGAGATCAGGTAGTACCATATCTTGTGATCTTCAACAGTCATGACGGAAGTTCTGGTGTGAAAGTGGCCATGACTCCGATCCGTGTAGTCTGCCAGAACACGCTGAACCTCGCGCTGAATACTGCAAAGCGCAGCTGGACTGCACGCCACACCGAAAATGTTCTGCTCCGCGTGCAGGATGCCCGTGAGACCCTGCAGCTGGCCAGCAACTATATGATTGAACTCGGCAACCGTGGCGAAGAGCTGGCTCGCATCGATTTATCCGATCACAAGGTGCAGGAGTTCATCAATGATTTTTTCCCGATTTCTGAGGACCTGTCCGATTGCCAGCGGAAGAATAACCTGCGCTTGCAGGAAGATCTGAAGACTCGCTACTACAACGCACCGGATCTGGAATGGGTCGGCAAGAACGGTTGGCGCTTTATCAACGCAGTCTCTGATTTTGCCACCCACGCAGACCCTCTCCGCAAGACCAAAAACTACAACGAAAACCTGTTCCTGCGCACCGCAGAGGGTAACCCCATGATCGACAAGGCTTACAAGATGGTGCTGGCAGCAGCATAAAGGAGCAAGCCATGAATGATGTAAACAACCGCATTTTCAGGGAATTCACGGAATTTTTTGACAACGTTGAGAAGAGTGCTTCTGAAATCAGCGTTACCACGGCTTATGAGATCACGATGAAAAGTACCATCAGCACCGCCATTATTGTTTTGGAATCCGAGGGTAGACTGGAGGAGCGCTACTGGAACCATCTCAGGGTGCAAAATAATATTCTGGATTTTCTTTATGACCTGTGGGTTGGCTCTTGCCATTCGTTAGCTGCCGACTTTTCCACCATCATGAAAGACTTGGTGGAATATGACTTCATTCTTGCCGAATCTATTATGAAAGAAAGGATGCAAAGCGCATGAAAAGATTGATTTCAACTTTGAACCTGTCCAAAGAGGATTGGCTCCGCTACCGCAAGTGCGGTATTACCGGCACCGATGCAGGTGCCATTCTGGGTGTAAATCCCTATCGTTCTGCTTTTCAGGTTTACTGCGACAAAAACAGCGAAACTATTGAGAACATCGATAATGAGGCTATGCGCCAGGGACGCGATCTGGAAGATTATGTCGCGCAACGCTTCACCGAAGCAACCGGTCTGAAGGTACGCCGTGCAAATGCCATTTACCAGAGCGAGAAACATCCGCTGCTTCTGGCAGATTTTGACCGCCTGATCGTTGGGCAAAAAGCTGGATTAGAGTGCAAAACGGTTTCGCCGTTTTCTGCGGACAAGTGGGCTGATGGAAAAATCCCTGCACATTACATGGCTCAGGTCAATCACTATCTGGCTGTCAGCGGTTTTGACTGCTGGTACATTGCTGCTCTGATTTTCGGGAAAGAACTGGTGATTCACAAGATCACAACCGACAAAGAAGTTCTGAACAACCTCATTGCAAAGGAAGAGCACTTCTGGAAATACAACGTAATGCCCGAAATTCCACCTGTACCTACCGGAAGCGAGGGGGATACACAGCAGATCAATCAGCTATACTCTGCAGATGATCGAAACAAAACTGCCGATCTAAATCCCATCCGTAATCTGTTGGACAAGCGGCAGGAGCTTTCTAATCAAATCGAGCAGATGGAACAGGAGAAAACGGCTATCGAGCAACAGGTCAAGCTGCAAATGCAGGATGCCGCTTATGGCACAGCACCGGGTTATAAGGTATCGTGGGTATCCTCCGAAAGCAAGCGTGTGGATTCCCAGCGTTTGAAGAAAGAACAGCCCGATATTTTCAATCGGTACAGCAAGAATGTGAGCAGCCGCAGGTTTACCATTATCCATGCAGCATGATTTTTGTATGTCTGCTGGCATACAAAATTGCCTGTTTTTCCAATTTTGTTTAGTACGGCAATACAAAATTGCCCGTTTCTCTAACTTTGTTTAGTACAGCAATACAAAACCCGGCGCAGCAATTCATTTGTTGCGCCGGGTTTTTATCAGAAAGGATGCTATCATGGAAAATCCATTCGTAAAATTATTTGCTATTGACTTCAAAGATCATCTGGAAGTCAAAAAGTCCGGCAATACCGAGCTGAAGTATGTAAGCTGGGCGTATGCTTGGGCAGAGGTGAAGAAGCTGTATCCCGCTGCCAGCTATGAGGTCAAGAAATTCAACGGCCTGCCCTATGTTTATGACCCCATAACCGGCTTCATGGTGTATACCTCGGTCACGATTGAGGGCGTTTCGCATGAAATGTGGCTGCCTGTACTGGATGGCGCAAATAAAGCGATGAAAGCCACGCCTTACACCTACACCACCCCGAAATGGGACTACAATCCTCAGACCCGCCGCCGTGAAAAGGTCGGCATGGAAGAGCGCACCGTAGAAGCAGCATCCATGTTCGATGTGAACAAGGCTATCATGCGGTGCTTAGTGAAGAACCTTGCTATGTTTGGTCTGGGCCTGTACGTTTATGCCGGAGAGGATTTACCGGAAGATGCCGCACCGCAGCCGGAGGCAGAACCGCAAAAGCAGCCGAAACCGAGACCCGCTGCCCCGAAGCAGGAACAGCCGCCTGTGCCCTGCATCTGTGCCCGGTGCAACCAGCCCATCAAGAGGGTCAAGCTGAAGGACGGTTCTATCATGCAGGCGGCAGAGTTTGCAGCCACCCATGAGGGAATGTGCGCTGACTGCTATAAAGCCACCAGATTGAACGTAGCATAATAAAACTGCTCTATTTCGATGTCACTTGATTCTTGTATGATTCTATATTTCATGGTACACTTACAGTAGTGAGTTCTGAAAGCTCTCCTCTGTGAGCGGAAAGGAGCATTGCATGAAAGATTTAATGTTTCCTGTTGGAATCTCGAATTTTGAAAAGATTCGAGAAGGCGGGTATTATTATATCGACAAGACCAATCTGATTTCTGAACTTCTTAGCGGTGGTATCGCTGAAGTAACATTGATTACTCGTCCTCGTCGCTTCGGAAAATCCCTTGGTATGAGCACTCTCGCAAATTTTCTGGACATCCGCAAAGACAGCAAGCAGATGTTTGAGGGATTGGCGATTTCCAAAAATACAGAACTTTGCAAAAAATGGATGAATCAGTGTCCTGTGGTCTTTTTCTCTTTCAAGGACACGGACGGTCTGACCTTTGAAAGCGCCTATGGAATGCTGTGCATGAAACTGGCATTTGCATTTCAGGATTATCGATTTCTTTTGGATGACCCCGCTATTTCTGACGATGACAAAGGCATCTTTAAGCGGATTCTGGGACGCACTGCATCCATGGATGAAACCAAAAGCTGCTTTTTGCTGTTGACCCGGATGCTGGAAATCCATTTCAAAAAGTCGGCGGTCGTCATTCTGGATGAGTATGATGTTCCCATTGCAAAAGCCAGCAGCAACGGATATTATTCGCAGATGCTGGACGTGATGCGGGCTATGATGAGCACCACGCTCAAAGACAATATCTCCCTCGACTTTGCTGTTGTTACCGGCTGTCTGAAAATTGCTAAAGAAAGCATTTTTACCGGGACGAACAATTTTGTTTCGGACACGATTCTTTCTCCCCGGTTGAGCGAATCCTTTGGTTTCACACAGACAGATGTAGATCAAATGCTGAAAGATGCTGGTCTTGAATCGCAGTCTGCTGAAATCAAGGCATGGTACGACGGTTATCATTTTGGCGATGCAGACATTTATTGTCCGTGGGACGTAATCAGTTATCTGCGAGATTTCCAGTATGGTGTAGCACAGAAGCCGAAAAGCTATTGGAAAAACACCAGTGATAACGCCATCATCCGTTCTTTCATCGACTATGCAGGCGACAATATCACCACAAAGCTTGAAACTCTGATGGCTGGCGGCTCTATTGTTCAGCATATTGAAGAAAACCTGACCTACGATTATCTGCACTCCTCTGAGGAAAATCTTTGGAGTGTGCTGTATCTGACAGGCTATCTAACCAAGGTGCGGGATAAGGATCTGACGGATTCGCTGCCGGATGGCTGCTCTGCGTTGATGATTCCCAATGCAGAGATTCGGGAAATTTTTGAAACCACTGTAAGCAAATGGTTTGATGACAGTGCAAAGGCATGGAACCGCAGCCCGTTGTTTGATGCAGTCTGGAGCGGAAACAACGAAGCTCTGACAAAAGAGATGACCAAGCTGCTGCGTATGACCATCAGCTACCACGACTACCGGGAGGATTTTTACCACGCTTTCCTTGCAGGCATCTTTACTGGTGCTGGCTATGTGGTAGAATCTAACAAAGAGCATGGCGAGGGGCGCAGCGATGTCATTGTAAAGGATATCCGCAATGGCCGCGTGGCAATTTTTGAAGCCAAGTATGCCAAAACTCTGGATGCTCTGCCAGATGCCTGTGATACTGCCATTCAGCAGATCAATGACCGGATGTATGCGGCGGACTTCCGGGATGACTATGATGACATCCTCTGCTATGGCATCGCATTCTTCAAAAAACGTTGCATGGTAAGAAAAAAATAATTATCTACTGGGGAGTATCTTCGGATGCTCCCTTTCACTTTTTACAGGACAATCCATTTGGATTGTCCTGTTTTTATTTGGAGGCACACAATGAAAGAAGAAAAAATCAAAGTCCTTGCGCTCCTGCCAATGGAGCTGCCAAAGGAGATTGATCTGGACAACACCCTTGAAGCCATGCAGAAATTTGTAGGCGGGCTGATTGAATGCATCACATTAAGTGACACCGGTTCAGCGGTCACACTGGTCTGCAATGATGAAGGCAAGCTGCTTGGCCTGCCGCTCAATCGTCCGCTGTGGGATGGTGCCGATGTTCTTGCCGGGCCGGGATTTCTGGCCGGATACGACAACGAAGGGAATCTGACTTCCCTGCCGCAGAGTGCAATGGATTTCTACAAAGAGAAATTCAGAGCTTTTATCATTGAAATCTAAGGAGGACAGATTATGACCTTTAATGCAATGGCCGAACACTACGAAGAGATCACGGTTTGCGGAAAGCCTGCGCTGTTTACCAGCATCCGCATCAAGAGAAATACCGTCCCGGATAGTCTGTATGCCTACGATGTCCGGCATGATGATGAGTGCCGGGGCATCCCTTGTGAGATCGCACCCTTTGTGATGGTCAACCACTGGGGTACCATCATCCTTGCGGAACCGCTGGAACTGCCGGATGATGGGCGGCGATATATTGACGAGGACACCGACTGGAACTACGCTCCTTTGGATGGCGAGGACACCGCCAATCACAAACCGTGCACTACCATTTCTGATTTTATGACTGCCTATGCCCACTAAAACTGTATTAAAAATACCGTATATTCTGTTTTGTATTAAAATCAGCCGTTTTCAGACCATTTCAAGGTGCAAAACACAGTCTTAAAAATGTCGCTCGTTATCTTTGAGCCAGAAAGGAGACGCATGAACATCTATGGCTATTGCCGAATCTCTACGGCAAAGCAGAGCATTGACCGTCAGATCCGCAACATCAAGGCCGCGTACCCGACTGCCCATATCGTGCAGGAAGCCTACACCGGCACGTCCATCTTTCGCCCGGAATGGCTGAAGCTCTATCGGATTCTGAAATCCGGGGATACGGTGGTGTTCGATTCAGTGTCCCGGATGTCCAGAAATGCAGAAGAGGGTTTTGCTCTGTACGAAGACCTCTACCATAAGGGCATCCGGCTGGTGTTCTTGAAAGAGCACCACATCGACACCGAGACCTACAAAAAAGCCCTGTCCGGCAGCATTGCCATGACAGGGACAAACGTGGACTTCATCTTAAAGGGCATCAACGAGTATCTGATGGCCTTGGCAAAGGAGCAGATCAAGCTGGCCTTTGAGCAGTCCGAAAAAGAAGTTGCCGATCTGCACCAGCGCACCCGTGAGGGCCTTTTGACCGCCCGGCTGAACGGCAAGCAGGTTGGCCGCAAAAAGGGTGTTGGCTTTGAAACGAAAAAATCCAGAGAAGCTAAGCAAATCATCCGCACCCACTGCAAGACCTTTGGCGGCACACTTGACGATGCCGAGTGCATGAAGCTCACCGGTCTTGCCCGGAATACCTATTATAAATATAAGCGTCAGATTCGTGCTGAACTGATAGCTGAACAGGATTTGCCGAAAGGAGCAAGTATCTTTTATGAACCGCCAAAATCATTCTGAGCCGGAGAACCGGCTCACCCCGGAGGAACAGCAGGAGTTTTTGAAGCTTCTGGCCCGTCTGTCCTCTGAACAGCGTGAAGCACTGAAAACAGTGCTCAAGTCCTTTACTTAAAGATAATCCGGGGCAGCCCCTAAAAGCCGTCCCGGATTATTTTTTAGGCAAATTGTAGCTCGTTTAAGTGTCGTAACGCCAAACGTCCATATTCTTCAATAGTTTTAATGTGACACTCTTCAGCAAAGGTGCGTTGGTGTACTGCATCAGCAATTGTATACGACACAATCACTATCCCTGTGCCAATAGATACGATAATACCTGCGGGGCCTCCCCACATTCCCTGTGCAGCAATCGAGATCGCCAAAAGAGACAGTGAAAAGAGTGCCTGTTTACCGACTTGAATGGCCGCAGACTTCAAACATTCTCCACGGTAAATAAGCTTTACAAATTGTACCGTAGAGAATACGGCAACGGTAATGGCTCCAACCGTTCCCATTGTGCACATTTTGGAAATATTAGCTGTAATTTCAAGACCAGCGTTAGACAGGACACCTTCAATAGCATTTGTTGCTACTTGACCAATAGTTCTTCCGATACCGTAGCCAACAACAGACTGCACTCCTGATGCTACGCCAGATTTCCCACCATTAACAAACGCATATTTTACCGAATCAGGTGTGATACCCGATTGCGCCAAAGATACTGCAAAACCAATGGTAAATCCAATTCCTGCACCAATCGCAACAGCACTTGCAAGGCCCTGAATTTCATTTTTACGGATTGCATTCTTTACCTTGCCTTTGATGCCGGTATCTTCCATGACTTTATCCATTGCCTCATTATCAACATAGGCATTTCCGTTTTCATCCTTCTTTATGGTTTTGGATAGGTCATCATTCTGTTTTTTGGTCATAGGAGTTGATTCCGTTCCATCCTTACCGTGGATTCGGTCATCAATCAGATCACGAGTCTTTTCCTGCTGCGTAGCAGCATTCTCTCGACCTTTAGCCCTGTTTTCTTGTGCTTTTTTAGCCAGTTCAGCTTTCGCATCATCAACCTGATCACTTGGAACAATTCGGTGTTGATCTCCATATCCCGGATCGGATTGTCTCATGGCACTAGATTTTGCGTCTTTATAAAACTTCAAACTGGCTTGTTCATCACCATACTGAATATCAGGGGATGAAAGGCCATTTTCTTCTGGAACAGTTGCCCTTGGAGCATCAGACCTTTTAATTGTAGCATCAAGATTATAACTATCAGCCACAAAGTTTTCTGCCATATAGCCTCCTCGTGAGGCGACAGTGTTATTTGCATACTGCATTCCACGGCGTGACACATTCGCAACTAAATCGGAAAAAGCCTGATTTACGTCATGGGTATAAGTAACAGTCGAATACGTCATGCCTCCCATGGCCGGAGAAATCATTCCAGCAATCGGCAGTGAATCTGCCTTTCGTTGACGTGGCTCAGCAATGTTCTGATAAAAACTCAAACTTTTATTGTTTTTTATCGCTGTCAGCATAAGGTTCACCCCTGCTTTCGCTCACACTCAATCGAATACTTCGTCAGTTCCAACTTTCCGTTATCATCCAGTTTGTTAAAAATGTAGGAGTAGACATGATTATAGAAAATCAGGGTTTCATTAAATAACCGTCCTGCATCATATGCAAACAGCGTCGTGGAAACAAGGCCCAAAAGCTGGCTCTTATCTTTATACCGCGATTCATTATTCTTGAAACTTGTAAAAGCAGAGTTGTATGCATTAACAGCCTTTTTGTTGTAGTCGATATTATCTTTGTACTCCAACTGGCGCATCTTGGCACTGATGGTATCAGTGCAGCTCTTGTTCAACTGGTCATAATGTGTTTTCTGCTCTGACGTTAAGTTATCATGGTCAATTTCAGCATCCACAGCACTAATTTCCTGCAAGAGCTTGTCAAACTCTGCATGGGTCTTGGCATTTTCCAACTTCTGCTTTATGGTATAGAGCTTTTTGATTTGCGTGGTGTTGGTGGCCTCGATTGCTCTTTTCTGTTTTTCGTATTCTTCCTGTTCGAGCTGTGCAATGTCCGTAACTACTGCACCAAGTCGATTATGGTACACATGAATGTTGTTGATGATGTCATCCGTAAGATCTGCATTTTCTTCATAAAAAGAGAGAACAAGATTTGCTTGGTCTGCAAAACTCTTACGTTCATCGGTACGAGGCAATTTTTCAGCCAGCATCAGCAGGAAATCCAAATAGGCATTTACGCACTCCGAGTCTCCCGGAGCTTTATTCACCATGTTGCGTCCAATCAGCAATGCTTCCTGAATTTTACCAGCATCCTTGTATTCATTGAACATCGGATTCATAGCAATTTCCTTTCATTCCAAATCCCAGTTGTAGAGGTCACGAAACCATTTCCTTACAATGGGATATGCTCGAAAAAATTCTGAATACCTTTCGCCGCAGTAAGCGAAGTTTCAATTTGCTCAATATCATAACTATCGACAGTTGTCTGCAACCGTTCCACATAAGCAGTCCACGCCTGATCGAGTTGCTCGGCTGCTTGGTCAAATGCAGTTTCCGTCTGCGCCCAATATTCATTGATGGCTTTTCTGTACTGGTCAGTAACACCTTTTTCTTCATAAGCATTCACCAGCTTTTTAGCGACACTCTTTTCCCAGCCGCCGCCAAAAAGTTTCATAATGCCCAGTCCGGCACTAATCAGCGCACCTGCCACAATACCAATCGGGCCAAGGAAATTGGCAAACAGCGCAATCTGACCACCTATGCCAAAGAGGAAAGCCCAGCTTCCAAAAGCAAATGCTGCATCAGCAGCTAGAAAAGCTCCCAGTCCTCCGATAATTCCGATTTTAGCAAGTGAAGATGCAAACGCATAACCAGCATCAAAGTCTGCATTAAGATTTGCTTCTTGAAACGAAGCCTGAACACCCTCCTGATAATCGCTCACATATTCTTTGACTTTCACAGACAACTGTTCCGATCTCTCTTTCAGCAAATCGGAACATTTACTTTGCATTTCATCCTGCAACTGGCTTGCAAATTGCTGAATGTCCTCTTTTTTATTTTTGATACCCTTGGATTTGATTCTTCGTGTAATCTCATCAACGGTCAGCACCGATGTGCAATACTTTGTGCATTCATTCAGAGATTCCCCGTTGAGAGAATGAATCAAATCTTTGATTTCACGCTTTTTGTTATCGTTCTCAGCAGTTCGTTCCAAATCAGAATCCTGAATATCTTTCAAAAGCTCAACGTATTTCTGCCGATCTTCGACAAGTGCCTCGTACTTTTGGATTTCAGCTTCCAAATTCGGCTCTTTTCTGGCAACATACGCCCGAACCGATTCTTTGCATTCCGTATCAACGATTTCAGGAATTGTCTCCAGAACAGCTTCTAGGTTATTTCTAAATTTTTCGCAGAGCGCAGGAATATCAGTTGTATAAGTAAAGAAGCGGCTCTGAATTACAGCGGGAGAATAGTCATAGCCAGATTCTTCTGCACGGCTTTTCCAATAGCTGTCCGACAGTGTAGACATATATCGCTCACAGCCACTCTTCAAAATATTAGCAAGAGAAATTTCATTGCCATTATCAACAGAATCCGCATGAGAAGCTACAACAAACAGGTTTGCCAACGGTTTAAGACCATTTTCACCTTTTTTCTCTAAAACAGGGAGCGTACGGACATTGTTCTTCAGATATTCAATATCTTCAATTCTCAAGAAACCACTTGCCAGCGATAAGTAAATCAAAACATCTGCGTGTGCCGCAGTCTTTGCCGTAATAACATCATCACTTGCAGTTTCCGTTCCATAGCCCGGCAAGTCGATAATATCACAGTTCAAAAGAATCGGAGCATCAACGAAAACAACTGCGGAACCAGCCTCCGTCTTTAATCCACCGCCTTGGCGAGTAGAATAGGTTTCCAGAAGGCTTAAATCTCCTCCGGCAACCTTCCACTTTTCGCAGTATTTTTCATCATAAAGTCGTTTAGAATTCCAAAATTTCTCGTTGCCGCATTCTCTTTTGAAAATCCATGCTTCATCATGGATGAACGCAGGACGATCTTTAATGTGCTTTACATAAACTGCCGTTGAAGTAGTCGGTGTCCATTTCGCTGGCATTTTTTCGGCACCAATCAGTGAATTGATGAGAGTGCTTTTCCCGGTGTCCGAGCGACCCACGATGGCCACAGTAGGTTTAACGAACTTCGACATGATGCCGATTTCAAGGTCGTCTATGTAATTTTTTCGCATATCATCGGGAATATCCATCTGTTCCAGCGCAGAATTAAGATAGCCTGACAAACTCTTTTTGGTAAAGTTCGTTTTCTCCCAAGTATCTTTTGCATTGATAGGTTTGACCCGCGGCTTTTCATAAGAAAGGATCGTGTTAAAGTCCAACCCAGACTTGGTTGCTATTTTGACAATCAAGTCCATATCAGGTTTCCCGGTCTTATCGAGTTCCTGAACTTCCTGAATACTGATTCCGTAGAGATTTGCAAATTCTTCCTGCGTAAGTTTGAGCTTATCACTCCGTAATGATTTGAAATCCATATCGAGGCTCCTTTACGTTATTTTTCTCGTTCAATTACAAGCTTTCCCGGCGTGTAAAATTGAATTTTATACCAAGACAGTTCTTCGCCCATCGGGTTCATAAAGTGATTCACAACTGGCCCAAAACCCGTTACAAGCATCTTTCCAAGTGGATTTGCTTTCAAATCCAATCCATATTTTTTCTTTACCGTATCCGCGTACGATGTTACAATCGTGATTTCCGGTGCCCTTTCTTTCAGAGCATTGCGCAGTTCAGTCTCGTTTGCAACCATCTTCATAAAACAACCTCCTTAGTATTGGCCGTTCATACGTTCGATTTCCTGCTTCATCTCCTGCACCAGCATTTCCGGTGCAGTCACCTTGACTTTGCTACCTTGACTGAGCAGCCACATTTTCACGCCTGTTCCAAAGACTTCTGCTTCAATGGAGCAAACGTCCTCTTTTTCATCTACGACTTTTGCCATCGGGAACTTGTCCAGAACAGCTTCCACCGATGGGCCATAGTAGTTGAAGCTGATCTTCTGCGGCTCTCCGCCGAACATGAACTGAGTGCGGTTCTTATACTCGCCCTCTTTGAAGCGGTCTTTATAGGGTACAGAGAACTTTTCTCCTGTTTCCTTGATGGAATGTATCCTATCAAGCCGATAAATGGTTGGATAAGGATCGTTCTTTTTATGGAAAGCCTCTCTGGTGGAGTGGTCTGTGATAACAGCCATGAGATAGAAATAATACTCTGAGAACATCAATCCCACCGGCTCAACCATCCGTTTTACGATTTGACGGTCTTTCAGCTTCTGATACTCAATTTCCAGCACCGACTGATTTCGGATGGCCTGTGCCACCATCCACAGATTGTCCGGGTCAACGGTTGCATGAGCCGGGTCGTGATAGTGGAACAGTTCATTGCTGATAAACCACTCAATGTCGCTTTTTTCTTTCTGAGACACACAAAGGTTCAGGATGATTTGCAACTGCTTCTCAACCTGTTCTTTGGTAAAAGCTCGGCTTTCCAGCAGAATCTTGCATAGGGCCAACACTTCACCTTTGGAAAGCTGCTCGATCTCCTGTGTGACCAGACGGTAGCCATTTTCTTTCTTGTCGTACTCGATCTTCCGTACGATGCCTTCCTTGGCACACTGTTCCGAAAGAAAATCCCGGATGCTGTCAATGTCTCTCTGAATAGAGCGGACATTCACATGGTACTGCTCTGCGGCCTGTTGCTTATTGATGAGCTTACCAGAAAGAAAATCCTGATAAAGTTCCAAAACACGGGTCGTTTTTAAGGTGTCTGCTGTCATTGGTTTGCCCTCCTCTTCGGTTCAGCCCCATTATAGCAACCGTGGTGGACAGGCATTGTCTATCTTCTTCTTTGTCTATCAAAAAGTTTTTGGTTCTAAAATCTGTGCGAGATTTCTAAAAAGGGTTTGATTGCTACGATATATACTATTGAAAGTATACGACTAATGCAATTAACGGTCAAGCCTTGGAACAATAAAATCGTAAGTAATCACTACGATTTGTACAAGGAGGTCAACCATGGAACGAGAGAAGCCTACATTTGATATTTTAGGGCGCATTGAACAGGAACGCCTTTCCCGTGGCTGGTCCGAGTATGCCCTTGCAGAAAACTCCGGGCTGACCCAATCCACCATCTCAACATGGAGAAGAAGAAATCTTCAGCCGAATGTTGCTTCTATCGAGAAAATCTGTGCAGGCTTCGGCATTACCCTCTCTCAGTTCTTTCAGGAGGAGGACTCAGTTTATCTGACGAAGGAGCAAAAGAAGCTTCTTGATCTCTGGGCTAAACTCTCTCCTGCTCAAAGAGAAGCAGTCACTAAAATGCTGTGTGCTTTCCTATATATAGAGGAAGAACCCTGAGTTTCAACTGCATATTGCCAGATAAAAGCGGCCAAGCCTCAAAAAGCTTGACCGCTTTATCCTTTTGAATAATAGGGTTTAGGTACAGGATTCCCAGATTTTTGCCAGATCACTGTTCAGCAGCGTTTCATGTTCCAGAAGCTCTTTCTGGACAGCAAGCAGGAAATCTCTGTTGTCATAGAGAATCTTATAGGCTCTGCGGTATAACTCTTCCATCTTAGCTGCTCTTATAGCTTCGCTACTGAAAAGTCTTGTCTCCGACATTCTATTATTCGCCGATTCGACCTCCGAGAAACCAGCACCTGCGAGGGATGTCATCCAAAGATCAAGCAGCCGATTGGCATTCTGAATGTCACCACTTGCATTTACATCCATCACTCCATAAATTAAAGACACACCTGCTTTTCCTGCCAAAGTCTTCGTTATATCGTTTAGAAGTTCTTCTTCGTTTTTCAAGTAAGTAGAACAACCATTCTCGAAGCCACCAATGCAGCTCTGATTCCCACGAATGGTAACGATGCCGATGCTGTCAGGATTCAGAATCTCTCCTACAACTGCGTGAGCTGCTTCATGTAATGCAATCTTCTGGCATTCGGTCAAATCAAGGCTCTTGTCTGTTTTGGAGAGCCTATAAACCACCTGAAGCAGCGCATCTGTCACATCATCTTTGTAAATATGCTCGTGTCCTTGGTAGGTGCTATTCAGCGCAGCAAGGTTCATTACTGTTTCAAGGGTAGCACAGCTCACCTTGGGCATAGCTTTAACAATATCCGAGATAAGAACATCTTCTGCTAAATCCTTATCCCGGAGATAATAGCTGACGATCCTCTCCGCAATCTTTCCCATTGGAGGGTCAAGATAAAGCGTGTAGTCGAATCTTCCGGGTCTTAGCAGCGATGGAGGCATATATTTTGTGTCATTTGTTGTAGCGATCACAAAAAGATCTGTGCTCTTTGCATCGTCAATACAGGCTTGTAAGCAAGCCCATTCTGGCGCATAGGGAGAGTTGGATTCCACATAGAGGTTCAAATCCTCTAGGAGCAGTATACTAGGTGCGGTCTCTTTTGCGGCCAAGAAAGCAGCCCTCAATTCATCCAGAAAACTGTTCTCCTGACTGGTTTTCCGAAAGACAAGAGACTTGCGGCCTGATTCTTTTATAAAGACAGATGCTAGTAGGCTCTTACCAAGACCGGGAGCTGATTCCATCAGAAGTCCTCTGGGGATAGAAGCTCCTTTGCTTTTATAGAGTTCTGGCCTTTTCAGGGCATCCAGTATTTGACGTAGAATGTTTTTTGTAGATTCATAACCGATGATTTTTTCGTCAAATCTGTCCATTGTAAACTTCCTCTCTATTACTTTGTTTTAATTCTTCTGTTCTGCTTTATCTGCTCCTTTGCAGTTAAAGGAGCATTGCCATATTTGATGCAATCATCTCCATATAATGCAGCTTCTCGGTCTTGTTGAAGCCTAGGATTTCTTTGAAGTTTCTCTTCAAAATGAAACACCCACTCTTGAATGATTTTCTCAAGTTCTCTCCGTTCTACAACATAACCAGAATAGAACAAGTTTAGTGTTGTAAAGGACACTGTGCAAATAACGAAATGAATATGCACACAATATGTATCGGCATGAATTCCGTAGGCAGCAATAAAGCCTTTAGCAACATAGGAACTTGCTATAGATTGTGCCAAGGGAATCAAATCCTGCGGTAAAATACAATCACTCGCCTGAAATGAAACAATCCTATGCCTTACCAGTTGTGGAGTATCTTTGTGCCTTCTTTGAATTATAAAAAGCATCAACCGATAAACCATATCCGGATTATTTATATCAGGAATCATAGCAGGTAAACATCCTGTCAAATCATCTGTTATAATGTTTGCTCTCCTGCTATCATCTGCCGTTTTATTCAGCCTAAAAACATACTGAAGAAGACTATATAAATCTTCTAATGATTCATATTTATTTTTGACAAGTTCTATATGCCACATACCTTTGAACCTCCTCTTTAATACCCTCTATATCATTATTGCTTGCAAGGACTCCAATATTTGAAATCAAATTATCAACAAAAGTCTCGTCAACTCCTGTAAAATAGATAGCACTTTTAAAAATTTCAGTTGTGTTTTTGCCAGTCTGTTCTTTTTTCTTTTTTAAAAGCTCAGCCTCAGATTCAGTCAGCCTTATATTTATTTTCATAATCACCAATTCCTTTCTTCAAAATATTTACGGGCCTGCGGCCCCCTCTAGCAAGAACGGTAAAATGTATGTACAACACACATCTTATCCTTTTCTTGGGCAATCAATGATTTAACTATTGATTGCTTATCTTAATGTTAGCTGTGTTAATAAAGATTAAATTTCACCTTCTTTCCTCTCCACGCATTATTCAGCATGAACATCAAGATTATTTGTATGTACATCTTGTTATCAATCATTATTTTCAAGCAACAGAAAACCCACATGGAGTCATTATCCATGTGGGCATTTTTCGTATTACCATCCAGCAGCTTTCATATGAGCTTCCTGCACAATATATTCTTGTACTGCTCTCTTTGGAATTTTCCATACTCTTCCAATTCGCATCGCTTTGATCTTCCCGGTCTTCAAGAGCTTATAGGTGGTGTTCATACCGCAGTTCAGCATATCAGCAACTTCTTCCGGGGTTATCAGGGTGTCGTAATAATCAAACATAACGGCCAATCCTCCTTTGATGGGTTACTATACTGTTGCCGAATGTCAAATCATACCAGATACAAAGAAAGGGCAACCACTTGCGTGATTGCCCTCTATCATCGTTATTCATGATCTCATCCTACGGTTTTACAATAATTCACGCCAAAATGGTGCCGAGCTTCCACCTATTTGAACTTTTTTGAGCCGAATTTTTGGGGAAGTGTAGGATAAGCACCTGAGAGTTGCAGAAAATCTTGTATCAACTTTTCCTTGGTTCTCCTGCAACCGGATTCTTTCGATCCATAAATTGGGTCTTTATATAATTCAGATAGTGGCCATCCACCTTTTTGGGTATCATCTGATCCAGTTCATTACAGGTGATCGGTGCCTCTATTTCCTCGACAGGGGTAAGGGTTTCAATGATATAATCCGATAATTTGCGAACCATATCCGGCTTTCTCTTTACGGAATTGCAGACACTTTCTGATATATGAGGTTCAAACTTTATTTTGCCCTCATCAATATAATCCGCCAGAATCTCAAATGTCGTTTGAATGATTTCCGACGAATTATTTGATTTATTCAAATCAGCTTTTACCGCTTTGACCAAAATCGTGCAGAAGCAGGTATTATACAATGGCACTACCCAATTCGCCATGAAATCCATCCCTTCTTCATAAATTTTCTTCCATTTCCGTATGATCTCACTTTCATTTTCCATTTCGGGTGTTGTTCCCCAATTTCCTTTTATGCTTTTTTCGATTTCCGTCCTCCATGTTTCAGCAGGCATTCCGTCAAGCATTTCATTCAATGTCTTAAATGCCATATCGACCAATGCCGCCCGATTTATGATGTTGCCAAGCATATGACAAGTACTCATCTGCTTTATGGATGTCACATCATCGAGTTCGATTCTTCTGGCCTCATGGAGTTTTTGTACATTTTCCCACAAACTCATCGTCAACTGTATACCGAGTGCCTGTTCTATGCGGATTGTAATATACAGACGATCTGCATTTGTCAGTTTCGGATTATCGTTCAAAGTGCAAAGATTGTTATATAGATTCTTCAGCTTCCGAATTTCTTGCATAGTCAGCTGATGTTTATCCGGTTCCGGCCTCAATCCATCATAGGCATCCTTGACGATATAAAGTGCTGCCATCGCCTTATTATATCTTCTGAATATTGCCGCTACATCCAGATCACTTAATTTGAATCCGGAGTTTTTTCCGCTTACAAAGAAGCTTTTGTATTGTGGCAGAATAGATAATTTTTTATCTGCGGATTCAGAACTCGATTTCAAGGTACTGTTTGCACCGGAACATTTTTTCTTTATTTTTTTCTCTTCCTCTTTATCTTGAAACTCAAATGTATCCAATTCGGATTTCTTGTTTAAAGCCATACTGCCAGTCTGAAAAGTATAGACATTATTTTGAATCAGATAATCCATTCCTGTGACTATGCCTTTTTCGGAGGATTTTTCTTTTGAGCCAAAATAAGTATACTTTACTGCTTCATACGCACTGACCGGGTTTTCCTCCCCAATAATTTCTCGAAGCTGGCAGTAGAGCTGCGCAATCGCATTTTCTCCTAAAAAGTTTTGTACTGCTTCTTTTCCATAAAGAGGGGGCAGACATCCTACTCCAAAAGGTTTTGCGATTCGATCTCCCACTAAAGGCTCAAACATTGCATACGCTTCTTTTACTGCCCAGTCGATCAGTGCATCTTCCTTTTTGGGGCGCTTACTCAGGTCTGGTCTGTCCAGTCGAAAGCTATATCGCAGGATATTGTCTGCAATCGCACACCTTGTCACAAACCGCTCATCACTTCTCGGTTCCTTCTTCATCATAATTCTCCCCATTTATTCAATCCTGTTCGTAATAAGTTTGTGTAAACAAACTCAACTTATATTTCATATTATATCATGATTTATGCACGATTTCAATAGTATTTCGGCCGATTCTGCACAACTTCAAACTCAAGGTTGTTATTCTCCTCAAAACGTGCTACCATACTGTCACCGGAAGCGATCCGGGAGTTGAGCAAGGCCAATAAGCCTTGCTCAGTACATAACTCATAACAGATCTAGGAGGTATCACCATGATTAACACCATATAGATTTCAAGCCGCTCTCCCCCTCGACAGAAAAAACACCTCAAAATCCGCACATTGAAAATAGCATATAGAAACGGAGATGTATGGTATGAACGGCTATCAGCCGCCCCTTGTTCCACAATCTGCCGTCACATTTGGAGATGAACGACTCGTTGATCCATGGGCAGAAACCATGCTACGGAATACCTGTAGTAATTTTCAGGTTCAAAACATGGCGTTGCAGCAGGAAAATGCCGCTTTGAAAACCAAAAACCAATCTCTACAGCAGCAGAGGGCAAATTCGATTTTCAAAGTAGCTGATCGCGCTTACCTGCGGGAGTTTAGTGCCTATAGAACAGAGCATTTTGTAAAGTTTCCCGATGAGAGATACTACCTTGTCAGAGAAAATGGTTTCGGTGCTCCCTACGAGGTCACCAAGCCCCTATCGGACTGCACAGAATTCTCCGCTCGATATGTGTTTGACCCACGAGACGGCTCCACACTCATTGAAGTCCAGTACCGTCTTCCAAATGGAAAGCGGGCCAGCTTCAGTATTCCCGCCGAAAAATTTCGGAAGAACACTCTAGCTCAAAGTTTTTACAAAGGTGGTGGAACACTTCACTTCGGAAAAGATGGCCCTCGGCTGTTTTACATGCTGATTGCACAACTCTTAAGCAGCCGCAACTCATGCATTCTATCCATACCAGGGTGGAACTTCAACAATTCCCGATGGACTTTCAAAGAGTCAGCAACGTGTGAGTCGATATTGAATAGCCCCATTCTTCCTACTGCCGGTCTTGCATCGGAAAATCAGAGAATGATGTCATTGATCGTAGGACTGTCACTCTTAAAAACACATTTTGGGGAAGCAATGCAACCGACCAAGCCTTATGCGATGATTTCTGAAAGTTTCTCTGTCACAACAGAAATTACACTTAATTGCCGACTTTCGGAACTAAAAAAGCAGCTATACAATCACCGCGATGACCTGCTTGTTTATATCCATGACGGATCTAATTCTTCCCGTCACCAAAAAACAACGAATTACGGCTTTCTCTCAGATGAAGCCGTAAAAGGAAGTGCAAGTCGTTCAATCTATATTGTTTTGGCAAGAAAGCTGACTCCAGAGATTCGCGAGAACTGTATCCCGATTATTCCAGCGGAGATTTGCAGCACTACTGATGCAGCCTCTGCAAACTGGAACGATTTAATTTCCTTGACAGAAAACAACCCTGATGAGTTTAACTTACGCACTCAACGTGCATACGAAGAAGCGTGCAGTAACTTCAAAGGTTCAGATTACTGTCAGGATGCAGCGGTTTTGAGTGTCGTCTCTGAAATCATCTGTTGGACTTTCTCTCGTACAGACGCAACTCACCAGCGTGAAAGAAAATTCCAAGACACATATAAACAGACTTTGGAGAAGTATGTTCAGTATTGGGACTCTCTGGCAGATGCTTCTGCGTTAGAGCGTTTCCGCGATGCGCTTTACGCCGCTGCCAGAAAGCAAAGCATTCGCTTCCGTGCCATCGGTAATATAGACGAAACTTATTGTAAGGAAATGGAGGTGTTATACGATGAGTACAAGCTATATATCACCCTTGACCTTGTGAAGTCCTTGGTTTCAGAGTATATGTCGGAATTTCTTGTCTCTGATGTTCTGGCTCAGTTAAGCGAAGCTGGCATCCTCTCTGACAGCATTGTAAAGACATTGACTCTCTCTACCGGGCATCCAAAGAATGTTCGGCTGCGCTCCATTAATCGCAGCTTTGTGAATGGACATGGACGCCGCGATATTACAACTATTTGACATAAAAAGGAGATTTTTTCATTGATTCCAGACTTTGAAATTAAAGTTACACCCGGAAGCTACGAGGAGGTTTCCGAAAGATTCAAAACCTATCTTCGGTTTCGCTTCGGTATTGACCCCGCCAGTGTATTTATTACAGGAGCAACAGGAAGCGGTAAAAGTACTGCTAGTATAAGTCTTGCTATCCAGTATGTTAAACAAGGTATTCCTGCACTTGCCATAGACATAAACCAAACAATGTCTCCCGAACACATTTGCCAGGCTCTGTCGCCAGAATTTGAATCGCTCGTGATACGACATAATCTGTATAGAAAAGCAGTGGCAAGCGACTTAATAACCCCTAAAATTTACGATGGCTGTATAGAGGATTCATATGACACTGCTTATGGATTATCTGAGATCATCAGTAAAGGTTATCGGTTGGGGCCTACGCAGGCCGCAATTCTTACCGATGCTATAAAATCCCGTGTAGATTGCAGAGAGACATCTCTACGAATTTTTCCCAGTATTCTTGAGGAACTTGAGAACTCCGGTTTGGCAAGTGCCCGCACACTGGCCAATCGTCTAAGACCTCTTTTGCGGAACAACGTATTCGAGTTCCAAAAAACAGGCAGCACTTCTCTCCCGCTTTCTCCGAATATTCACGTCTTTGATCTAAGCGGGTATCCTGCTGGCATACGAATTATCCTAGCAGAACTTCTGCTATATGATTGGTTCCGTTCTGCCCGTGCGCTGCAAACTCCAATCATCATTATGGTCGATGAAGTGCAGAATCTAAAGCTTGGTCGAGGCACAGTTTTGAATCAAATCATCACAGAAGGTCGTCGGTTTTCTATCGGTTCCATACTTATTTCGCAATCTCTGAAAGCCTTTAGCTCAGATGAGCAGTTGGCGTTGAGCCAAACTGGAACCAAGCTGTTTTTTAAGCCACCACTCACAGAACTTCGGGCATGTTCCGAGATGTTGGCGCCCCCACAGCACCGTGCCGAAACAGCTGAACTGCTCAAAACATTAAAAGCCGGCCAGTGTCTTCTACTGTCCGAATACGTTTACATAGGAGACGAGACTCACCCGTGCACTGATTGCATTCAGGTGAATGTTGACCTACCACAGTCCATTAAATAATAGGAGGATTTATCATGAACATCCCAGATGGATTTTTTGAAAACCCTGTTTCTCCCGAGTACGCTGATCTGCTTTCAACTATGGGCGCCCCAATTTTCTTTACAGAGCCTCCGTGTTGCCACTCCGGCGATTGTGGATACATCGATTGTAGTGCTATCACGCTGCGTGACCAGAGCCTATTCTTTAACTGCGGCTATGTCGTTCCTCCTTTAAACGCCCAATATGAGGAAGTACAACCTGATTTGCATTCTTTGGAGCGTTATGATTTTTCAAAAATGCCAGATCTTCCCTGGTACCCTTAATCGCCCTTTAAGAGTCCTATATCTCAAAAAGATATGCTTATTATGAAAAGCCACCTGTGCTTTCCATCATTTTACGAAAGGAGAGAAAAATTATGATTGATAAGCAACAGGATTTTCTTACACTAACCGGTGCGGCACGCCGTGCACGGAGCGAAGGTTATGATATAACATACCACGGTCTCCGCAATCTCGTAGCCGCCGGTTACATAAGTCACGTACCGAACGGATCACGTATCTACGTGTTTTACCCCAATGTGATCCGCTTTCTCCAGAAGGGGCTCACGGCTGAACAGAGCCTGGAGTACCAGCTCTCCCGCACCCGCAACTAATTCGACCATCCGCCCTCGGTATCCTAGATGCCGAGGGCATTTTTTGAAGCAAATTTAGATCAATTGGAGGTTCAATTCTATGTTCTGTGAAAATTGCGGTCATCAAATCTCAGATACTGCTAAATTCTGCTCTGCCTGCGGTCATCCCGTTGGCACAGCGCCATCCCCCGGTACAGTAGCTCCACCTGCCGTTCCAGCCAAACGAGAATCGCCCCGGCTGAAAGCCTCGTCTGGCAATGGCAGCATCACACGAATGTCCGGAACACGCCGGAAACCGTGGCTGCTCCGTATGCCAATCCCTGACCCTCACACAGGTATTACAGTTGTAAAAACTGTCGGCACTTATGTCACCCGTGAAGAAGCCGAAGCGGTTCGTGCTGAAATGATGAAACGCCCTGCTACACCATATCAAGATTCCACCTTAGCAAAAATTCACGAGATCTTTCTGGAATCTCGTGAGTACAAAGGCCGTTCTGATAAGGCCCGTGAACTGTATGATCTGGCATGGAAATACCTAAAACCACTTTGGTATTACAAAATTGCAGCCCTTTATGCACAGGACTTCCAAAACATCCTTGATAAAATGGCCGATGATGGCCTGTCTCAGAGCATGTTGGAAAAAGAGCGTACTCTTATCAGCAAGCTGTATCGCACAGCCATTGGCTGGCGTGTCGTGGATTCCAACCTTGCATCTGTCCTGAAAGTTGAGGGGCGTAAATCGCCGGAACGCGAAATCTTCACGGACGAACAGGTGACGCTGATCCTGAACCAAAAGAACACTCCCACCGGACAGATGGTAATTGCTCTTCTGGCCTGTGGAGTGCGTATCTATGAGCTGCTGCACTTCAAACACGAAGATTTTCACCGCACGGAATCTGGTGCTTATCTGATTGGCGGCTGCAAGACCGAGGCCGGACGCAACCGCATCATTCCCATTCTCGACTTTGGCATTCCGGTTTTTGAACATGCGTATGCCACCTCTGTGGAAAACGGTCCGCTCTTTCCCAATGGAAAAGGCGGTTTCTGGAATGAGAAGAACTGGCGTAACCGCAAATTCTATCCTTTCCTGGAGGAAATCGGCATCCAGCCGAATCCTTACGACGAAAATGGTAAGCGCAAACCGGAGTTTGCCGGGAAGCTTGCCACCTATACGCCCTACACCACCCGCCATACCTACGCCAGCCTTTGTGACCGCGCAGGCGTCAACAAGGATATCCTGAAACGCGCTGTCGGGCACACGCCCAAATCCAAAACGTTAGATGAAGTCTATCTCCATCCGAAAGCGACCCAGATGATCGAAGCCTTTGATAAGGCCAATCAGCTGGTCAATGATGAAGTTCTGACCACAACGAAGGCATAACAACTTCAAAGAGAAAAACTGCCGATCCGTGAGAATTTTTCTCTCATGGATGGCAGCTTTCTTTTTTGTTTGCACAATCTGTGTCAGGTCTCATCGCTTCATTCTTATTTAAAATTCAGCGGTGGAACTTTCTCCATCAGATCCTCCACGTTGCAATTCAGCGCACGCGCAAGGCGAAGCAGCGTTTCTGCTTGTGCTTTGTTGATGTCCTTCTGTCGCTGTTCGTACTGCTGGATGGTACGCACAGGCACATCAGCCTGTCCTGCCAGTTCCGATTGGCTCAATCCGGCCAATGTGCGCATGGCTTTCAGGTTTGTTTCCGGCTTTGACACACGGTACAACTCGTTCATCTTGTCTGCAAACTGCCGTACATCCATCTCGTGGTAGGGCGTATACAGCAGCCGCACTTTCGTGATAGGCACTGCCTGTTCAATCTCCGCAAAGCGCAAACTGGTCAGCCACTGGTAATAGGCAAGAGCCCAGCCTGTCCAGTATTCCGGGCTGCGGTCGTAGGCATACGAGGGTTTCTGCATAGGTACGACTTCGCCCGCCTGCTCCAGTACAGCGCGGGCAAGTTCTACACCGGACAAGCCCACCAACACAGAACAATCCCCCTGTTCAAACCGAAAAGCCATCTTACTGATAAGAAACCACTGCCATGCCGTCTCCAACGGATAATGCAGATCGTTGACAAGATAATCCAACATCCGGGCAAGATTTTTCTGTGCAGCAGAAAGATAGCTTTTATCGTAAGCGTGGATCATTGGGCTTCATCTCCTCGTCGAGAATCGTGGTAATATAAAGGTCTCCCCTCTGACGGCGGTTGCGCTCCACGTCAAGATATTGGCGGCGGGCTGTCTGGTCACGGAAGGCCTTTTTCTTATACCATTCTTTAGAGTCTGCGGTCTCATAGCCGAGAAATTCCAGCTGTTCAAAGGCCGCTTTGCTTTTCAGCACGAACTGCTGCCCCAGCTTGCCCAAGCGCATGGCATTGCACAACTGGCGGTAAGAGATTGCGCCGTTGATAAAATCAGATGCAAAGGAAAAATAGCTGTCATCTGCCCTGTAGCCAATGATGATATCTGCAGACTTATAGTCGAGGTGAAAAGTGTTCATCAGGTATTTCTTTGGCTTCTGCGGCCAGCGGGGCAGAAGTATCGAATTCGCGGTTCTCCAAAAGAATCGTCAGCCAATGCAGCATCGTGTAACCGGGAGCGTTCAAATCCAGAATGGTCAAACCGTCGCATTCGATTTTATACCGGTTAGCGTAGCCATTGTGGTCGATGCCAACGCCCCACTTTTTACCCTAAATGCACTCTTGCTCTGCGCTGTACCTCTTTTTCGATCATCTTCAAGCGATTTGGCGGCAGATTATAACGTGTCGCTCTGCGGTCAAAATGGAAATCCAGCAGCTTATGGAGCATTGCACGGTGACGAGTTTTCATTGCACTCTTTGCAGCTGCAAAGAAATCATCGTATGCAAGCGGAAGCAGTGCATGGGCATACTCATCAAATACTTTCTGATCGTCCCAAAGATCCGTTCCGCCCAGACTGAACAGCGAGTTTCCGTGGTCAAACAGCGGTGCAGGTGCGGCAATCGTGTTGGTCTTATTATCTACCAGCACACCAAAGTTTCCATAGTGGCGGTCAGTGTTGCAGATGATTGCATCAAAGACCAGCATATCTTCCAGTGCATCCACAAAGGTCTGGCCTAATGTCTGATAATATTCAAAAATCGCTTTCATCCCGCCTTTGGACACAAGCTGTCCGATGGGAATATAAGAATACTCTTTGCTGGTGAACAGCTCACACTTGGAACAAAGCGTCTTTTTCAGGTCTTTCGTCAGAGTGTAGCGAATCGCATTCACGCCCATCACCTGTGCAACTTGATAAGCATACAGTTCCGAGTACGGTTCAAATCCAAAATTGCTGAACCCTGACGTGCCACCTTTATAAAGATAGATTTTTCCGTTTTGTCTGCGCCAGCATTTTGGCAGCATCCCGTTGGTCGAGAACTCCGGGCAGGACGCAAGCGAAGTTCGTATGCTGCTGCCATATCCTGTAAAGGCGATTGCTGCCAGCACCTGACTGAATCGGTTATCGTAAAGATTTACTTTTTCAAAGGTGTCACCGGAGCCCTCTGCATCTACCCAAAAGCAATCATTGAGTGAAAGACCTTTATTGGCTGCAATAATTCCAAGCGGTCGATTCAAAGAAAGCCCCACCTTAGAGAGCAGAGCATCTACATACGCTCGGTTCTTCGGAATTGTGCGATGCCGCAGCCAGCGTTCTACACCATCTTCTGATACAGTCAGGTTCAAAGGTAAAAAGGAACGGTTTTCTTCGTAGACCTTTATAATATGGAGGTCAGTATCTGCACTGTCCATGTTTGCTTCAAAGGTAAGCAGTGGCAAATCAAAATGCCTGATGGTGTAGCGCACAGCGATTTCTCCTTTCATCCATGATCTTTTTCTTTATTATACGGCAACAGAATCCGAATGAAAAGCACTACCGTCATTCTGCACAAAATTCAAGGATAAAATTTTACACCCCAAAATCTGCAAAAATCGGGTTTCTGAGGTCATTTTGCCGTTCCTCTCCGAATTTTGCTACAGATCTGCTACAAACTTGCTACAAACGACTGAAAAGGGGGCCTCCTACACGTTTCATTATCAATATGCAAAAGTGAATCCGTTTCACTTTTGTATATCAAAAAACACGTAGATACAAGAAAAAGCCGCTTACCTTTTCAGGTAAACGGCCTTACGTTTGGTGGAGCATTGTCCACAGCACTCGAACCCAACACCTCTTCACGGGAGATGGTTTTGGAATCGTCCGTGAAGTTGAAATTGAGCACGACCCGGTCGTCAAAAACGTAGACCGAGTTGACAAAGGTATCAATGATCTGCCGCTGGTGTTCCATGTCCCTCATGTCACCCTTGCGGAATTTTTCAAACCAGAACCGCATCCATTCGCGGGTCAGGACTGGCTTTTTCAGCTCTTCTTCCAGAATGCTGGTGTTCAGGGCTTCCTTCCGGGCTTCCAGTTCGTCCAACCGCTGCTTGGTGGTCGGGGTCAGGATGCCCTGTTCAATGGCTTCCAGAAGGTTTGCCAGCCGCTTCTCTGTGTCCTTGAGCTGGTCTTTCAGGACAGGCAGCCGGGTGTTCTCCTTCCGCTGGGCTTCCATGACCAAATCTATCAGCTGTTCGATGATTTCATCGCTGAAAATCACCTTAATGGCAGTGTCCACCACGAACCGCTCCAGAGGCTCCTTGCGGATGGCTTTCAGGTTGCAGTGCGCCTTGCCGTGGCGTTTGGCGTTGCCGCACTTGTAGTAATAGTAGGTGTTTCCCATGTGGCTGGTGCCGCTTTCGCCACCCATCAGGGTGCCGCACTTGCCACAGAACAGCTTGGTGGTCAGCAGATAGCTCACATCCTCTTTTGCAGGCCGACCGTGGGCGATCTTGTTCTGCTCAAAACGCTGCTGTACCCGGTTGAACAAATCCTCGTCCACGATGGCGGGAATGCCGCCCGGTGTCACGATGTCTTTATAGCGGTACTCGCCTATGTAGCGGCGGTTCCGGAAGATCTGGAAGAAGCTGTTCTTCACGAACGGCTTCCCGGTGCGGGTACGCAGACCGCGCTCGTTCAGGGATGCTGCGATCTTCTCGGCCGGTTCGCCGTCGGCATACCGGCTGAAGATTTCCTGCACGATGGGAGCCGTCTCCGGGTCGATATGGTACAGCCTGTCCTCCTTGCCAATGGTGAAGCCCAGCGGCACCACACCGCCGTTGTACTTGCACTGGAGGGCGTTTTCGCGCTCACCGCGCGCCACTTTCAGGGCGAGTTCGGCGGAATAGTATTCCGCCATGCCAATCAGCATACTCTCCACCATAATGCCTTCAGGCCCCTGCGAGATGGGTTCCATGGCAGACACCAGATGGACACCGTTCTTTTCCAGCTGGTACTTGTAGTTCACGGCATCGAACCGATTCCGGGCAAAGCGGTCGAGCTTCCAGACCAGAACCACATCGAAGATTTTCTTCGCGCTGTCCTTTATCATCCTCTGGAAGTCCGGGCGGTCATCCGTTTTGGCAGAGTAGGCACGGTCGATATAGGTGCCGACCACGGTGATACCGTTCTTCTCGGCGTAGTCCTTGCAGTCGCGCAGCTGCCCTTCAATGGACGCTTCGCGCTGGTTATCCGATGAATAGCGGGCATAGATCACAGCGGTCATAGCAGGCACCTCACTTTACACATCATTAAACGGCGAACGGTTCTTTCAAAATGTAGTTTCGTATAATATATATATACCATGTTTTACAACGGTTTGCAATGGGAAAATCAGCGAACATCATTTAATTCTTTTCGTAAATCAGATACCCACCGGCCTATGGTTTTCGCCATAAGCTGGTGGGCATCTGTTGTTCTGGTTTATAATTCACTGATGGTTGCAGTAATGGGCTGCATGAGGATTCGCCTGACCGGGTTATATACTGCCAGCACCACAGCCGCCAGCACGACTAGGACAATCACGGCAAGACAGCCCCACGGCATCTGCCACGCTGCACCGAAATAATGGGTGATGAGCAGGATATACAGCTTCCGATTCAGCACAAGACCCAGCGCAATGCCCACCACAAGACCGGACACCGCATAGGTGCCAGCTTCGGCAGAGATCATGCGTTTCAGCTGTGCATCATCCATCCCGATGGCACGCAGGATGCCATACTGCTTCATTCGTGCCGACACGCTCATGGAAATGCTGTTGACAATGTTCAGAATGGTGATTCCTGCAATCACGATGAGAAACGCATAGACCACCAGATGGAACGCCCAGTAGGTGCTTTGTATCATCCGATTTCCTTCGATTCGGTTGGAAAAAACAACCTGCTTGTTTAACGTGTCGCGCAGCAGGGTGTGTATTTGTGCAATGGCTGCGTCTGCTGTGGTATCTTTTAGTTGAATATCGATCACCGCATAGCGGTTTTGCCCGGTCAGTTGATGGAAGGTTTCTTCGGTGCAGATAACGATCGGGGAATCGGTACTACTGAACGGGCTGTCGTTCAATACACCCACGACTGTGAGCTTTGCATCCTCCAGCTGGATGGTATCACCCACGGTCAGGGAGTTGCTTTTGTCGAATACCGTCAGCACAGGGTATGTGCCATCCTCCGGCTCCTGCGGAAGGGTTCCGCCAATCAGGTCTTTTTTCGCCCAGCCAAACTGTATCGTATCGTATGAAATCAGGTCGATGGACCCCTGTTTTCCCTGATATTCCGCCGGGAACGGGCAATACATCCGCCCGAATGCGTGTTTGACTTCCGGCAGAGCTTCCAGCTGCTCCACCAGCACCGGGTCAAGGACATTTTGCCCGGATGTTTCAGCCACCGATAAGTCCGGTGTGTAGGACTGCAACGGATTCAGCGCAAATCCAACCCATCGAAGCAAAACCGAAAAGCTCAAAAACAGGAGAATGCTCAACGCAAAGGAACCTGTCATCAGAAGCAAGTTCTTTTTGGACGAGGTTGCATGGCTCACGCCCAAAGAAAGCTCTGCACGACTTCCAAACAACCGAGCATGACACGGAGAATCCGCTGCATTTTCCACCGTATTCCCTGTTGCTGCCGTGATCGGAGAAGCTTTTGCCGCCCGCCGTGCCGGAGAAGATGCCGCGAACCAAACCGTGACTAGTCCCAATACCATTCCGCAAACAATGCCGACCGGGCTTATTCCGAACACCGGCAAAGAGCTGAACTCATCGCCGACAAATCCACGCAGAAAGGAACACAATCCCCATGTGGAAACGATTCCCAGCACACACCCTGCTGGAACAGCAGTTTTACACCAGAAAAGAGCTTCCAGCCGGACAAGCGTCCGAACCTGATTTTTTCCTGCCCCAAGACAACGCAGCATTCCATAATAGCTGGTACGCTGAGCTACATTGCTGTTGATGCTGCCTGTGATCATAAAAATTCCGGCAAGGACGACCATGCCAGCCAACACAGCCGCTACCGCATATACGCCTACAATATAATCGTTGTTGCTGCTTGCGTTCAACGCCATCAGGTAAGTATTTTCGGAGATTTTTTCTTCTGAAATTCCGTACTTGTTTTCGATGTTCACAATGGACTGCCGCAAATTGGTACGTGGCTTGAACTGGATGAAATACTGTGTTTCAAAGGATTCTTCTACCTGTGCGGCAATCTGAGAAAATGTACTGCGGTTCATCACCAGCACAACAGCATCATACTGGTTCGCATCGGAGGTATCCTCATTGAAACCTGCGACAGTAAGCGAAATGGTCTGTCCATCCGGGAGCGTCAGCGGAATCGCTGTACCGACCGTAACATCCAGCCAATCCCGGATGTTTGCTGTCACGAGCACTTCGCCATCCGCCGGGGCAGTGCTACACTGCATTCCCGGAAAGATTTGAAGGATTGCATCATCTGCTCCTACCAGTGCGGCACGTTTATCTCCGGCAAAATAGTTTTCCGTAAGGGAAGCGTTGATGTCGCTATACGCCGAAAATGCAGCAACATCCTCCTGTGCGGCAAGCTCTGCGGCTGTTTCAGGGGAGATGTCCTTTACCATGATATGCCAGTTTCCGTTTTTGTTCAGCTGGTTTGAGGTTTCCATCCGAATCGCCATATCTGCCATACTGAACACCGCCGTGACCAGAAACACCGCAAGGACGATGCACAAAATCGTCATGCGGTTCTGCCGTCTGCGTACCTTGGCAGAAATCGGGATCAGGCTCAGATAGCTTTTCATTTCGGTGCTGCTCATTCCCGGCACCTCCCAAAATCGGTCAGGCAGCCGTCCGATACCTGCAACACCCGGTCTGCCGTCTGCGCAATGCTGCGGTTGTGGGTGATCATCAGGATGGTCTGCTCGTATTTCCGGGATGTTTCTTTTAGCAGGGCAATGACCTCGCTGGTGTTCTGGGTGTCCAGATTGCCGGTCGGCTCATCCGCCAAAATCAGGGAAGGGCGGGTCATCAGGGCGCGGCCGATGGCTACCCGTTGCTGCTGCCCACCGGAAAGCTGGCTTGGCAGATGCTTCCGACGGTCTTTCAGATTCAACACGGTCAGCAGTTCTTCCAGATATGCCCTGTCCGGCTTTTGGTAGTCCAGCAGCACCGGGAACAGGATGTTCTGTTCTACGGTCAGTTCCGGGATGAGGTTGAATGCCTGAAAGATAAAACCGATATTGCGGCGGCGGAAGATCGTCAGCTCCCGGTCTTTCATGGCAAAAACATCCTTGCCATCAATCAGCACCTTGCCGGAAGTCGGCGTATCCAGTCCACCAATCAGGTTGAGCAGGGTGCTTTTGCCGGAGCCGGATTCGCCAACGACCGCCACATATTCGCCTTTCGGCACGGAAAAGCTGACATCTTTCAGCGCATGGACCGCAGTTTCTCCGCTGCCGTAGGTCTTGCAGAGATGGTTGACTTCTAATAGTTCCATAGTGTATCCCTCACTTTGCAGGTTCCTTCGATTCAGACGGATCTTCTCTGTCTGTGCAGAAAAGGATAACACGTCAACCTTACTGCAAGCCTACACGCAGCCTACAATTTTGTAGGAATCGGAAAATTCAGAGTAAAGGTCGTGCCCTTTCCCAGCTCGCTGTCTACTTCAATGGTGCCGTGATGGGCTTCCACAACGGCTTTTGCCAGCGGCAGACCCAGCCCGATGCCCTGTGTATCCTGTGAAAAGCGGCTGCGATAAAACCGTTTGAAGATATGGTACAAATCCTCCGGGTGGATGCCGCTGCCGTTGTCGCGCACTTTGATCTGAACCATGGACGGCAGTGCATTCCACTCTACCTGAATCGTATCTCCGCTCTTTGTGTGGTCAAGGGCATTCTTTACAAGATTGTCCACAGCTTCCTGCATCCAGTCACGGTCGCACCAAAGTGTAACCGCCTCTGAGCCGGACAGAACAAGCTTTTTCTGTTCCTGCTTGGCACGATAGTGATACTGCCGCGCGATGTCCTGCACCATTTCAGCAACATTTTCGTTTTTCTTCTCCAAGACGACCGAACCGGCATCCAGCCGGGTGATTTTGAGCAGATTCTGCACCAGCGTTTCGATGCGGTCCAACTCCTGTTCGGACAGGTCTGCAAACTCTTTGACCTCCGACGGCGAAACAGCTTCGTCCTGAAGCAGACCGTTGTAGATATTCAACGCCGCCAGCGGTGTTTTGAGCTGGTGCGAAATATCTGCAATGGTATTTTTCAAAAAACGCTTCTCCCGTTGCTCGTTGTCTGCGTGTGCGCTCAGAACTGCCGCCAATGCATTAACGGAGTGAAACAGACGGTAAAGTTCTCCCTCCCGGTCGCAGTCCAGTCGTGCATCCGGGTTGCCATCCAGACAGCTTTGGATTTGCTGGACTGCCTGTTCCAGAAGCGCGCTCTGCCTTTGGAAATAGCGAAAAAGCACGCCCCAGAGACAGCCGCCCAGCAGCAGAAAAAACAATAGTAACCCGAAAGAGAATGCGTGCGTTGCATACCATACGGTGCCCTGCGTGAGAGCCAATGCCACCGCCCAGACCGCCAGCACGGCTTGGAACAAATTTCGGATCTCCCGGTTTGCGAATACTTTCATACGGCACCTTTACCCATTCCATTTATAGCCCATGCCGCGGACAGTCAGCAGCATCTGCGGTTTGCCGGGGTCGTCCTCAATCTTCATCCGCAGCCGCCGGATATACACTGTTAAGGCACTGCTGTCAATGTAATCCCCATCGCAGTCCCACAGTGCATCCAGAATTTGTTCCTTGGATAGAACGGCATTCGGATGCTGCATAAAGAAGCAGAGCAGCTTGTACTCTGCGCCGGTCAGTTCCAGCAAGATTCCGTTTTTGTACGCCTGCCCCTGCAACAGCCGGACGGTGATGCTGCCCGATTCCAGTACGGGTTCTCCTGCGCTGGACGCATTTGCACGGCGAAGCAGTGCATTGACCCGCGACAACAGGACACCCAGCTTGAACGGCTTGGTCAGGTAATCATCCCCGCCCAGTTCCAGTCCCATGATGATATTCATTTCCTCATCCGAAGCGGTCAGGAACAGAATCGGCACGTTGGATGTGCGCCGCACCTTCTGGCAGAAATCGAAGCCAGAGCCATCCGGCAGGGAAACATCCAGCACCAGCAGGTCATATTTTCCGTCTGACCACAGCACCTCAGCTTCTGCCAGTGTCCGGGCTGTATCCAGTGCAAAGCCCTGTTTCTTGAATGCAAAGGTCAGCCCACTGACCAGGCTCAAGTCATCTTCCAAAAGGAACAGTTTTCTCATGATTCTCTCTCTTTTCTGCGTTTTGTATGTCCTACAGGTTCAAAAGCATTATAAGTTTTTTCTGCGAACATTACAATGTGCGAAACGAAAATTGTTTCTTGCCGTGTGTTATAGCAATTCAACTTTTTAATGCAACAGCAACAACATTGAATTGCATAGCCTGCATCCAGCGGATGCAGAACACAAGGGGTTTGGGCGCAGCTCAACTTGAAGCGGACGGTTGTTTTTCTGCTCGGAAAAGTTCCGAGTTGGCATTTCATTGCAAACAGAACGAGCTATCCAACCCTCTCTCTTTTTACCAAAGTTCTCCTTGCGTTTTCTTGCAAACCGCCGAAAGTGGCGTGTTTTCAAAACTTTTTGTTGACAAAGCTCGATTTATGTGGTAGTCTATTCCAACAATTTAATATAACATATTTACTTAGAGTTCCAGCTCGGCTCCCGAAGGAGCCGGAGCAAGTTTTTGACTTTCTTATCGCTACATAACGAACCAGAACCAAGGCCACCCCGGAAGGGATGGTCAGGTTCAGGTTGTTGTGTGGCGATTTTTTATTGCCAAATCTCGCACCGCACCTTGAAAACCGCATGACCGTCTGCATGGGATACCCGGCGATGACCCCACAAGGGAGAGCCGGAAAACGCCGCCGGAAGGGGGCAGGAAATCCATGCAGGGAGAACGGCTAAACGTTGATTCCTCAGTTACCAGAAAATAATGTGGTCAAATTGACCACATTGATTTTCTGTAACGCCAGTGAAAGGAGGGTCATCTCCATGTATGTGACAAACGAAGAATGGGAGCAGAACAATCAGGATTATTTGAAAGAATCGTATGAGGAAACGGGTTTTACTGCCGGAGGATACGCTATCCGCAAACTTATCTGCGGCGGCTGCGGTCGGGTGTTCTACACCACCATCTACACCAAGAAATACTGTCACAGCTACTGGTGCGGCAATCAGGCCAACAATCGGCGACAGCGGGAATACCGTCAAATGCACCGTCAAGATTTAGTCTGCCAGTGCTGCGGCGAAAAATTCACGCCCAAACGTGCAGGTGCCCGTTATTGCAGCAATGCCTGTCGGCAAAAAGACTATCGAAAACGTGTTACGGATGCTGCAAGTGCTCAAAATGAGCACTTGGTTAAGCGTAACGCATCTGCCAAATGAAACTTAATCTCCTCCCGAATGTGGGAACGGAAATTCATCGACCTGTTACGGAAAACCAAGTGGTCAAAATGAGCACATCGTTTTCCGTAACGCTGCAAGGTCTGTTGAAAATCAGGTGCCGCCACCCGGCACTTGATTTTACCCGTAACGGAATCAGAGGGTCAAAATGACCCACTGAAAAAGCCGGACGAGCTGGTGGGCAGGGATTCGCAAATCTTTGACCGCCAGCTTGCCCGGAGCAAGAGTGCAGAGAGTGCAGCTCTTTGCCCCAGTGATATGATGCTGTGCGTCATATCCTACTGGGTATTATCTGGCGCAAAACGGCGGCAGATCCAGCAGCTTCGCTGCTGCGTTCTCCCACGCCAATAAGTCGAAACGGAGGGATGTCTATCTGAAATTAACACGGCACAACGGACGAGCCGGAGCCCACGGCACTTACAACCCCAAACACAATGACCGCAGTTTCAACCTTGCCAACAGTGAGCACATCGACCCGGAACGCGCCAAGGGCAACATCTACTGGGACTGCTTTCACGGTTTCCGCTCTGCCATCGCCCCACAAGACCCGGATGATCTGGCAGGGACATTCTCAGAGGTGGAACGGCAATTCTACGAGAACCACTATTCGGAGTTCATCGAAAGACAAAACGAGCGCAACGCCAAGATTCGGCATACGGAACGAAACCGCTCCATTCCCGACCTGCTGTCCAGCCGCAAGACCTGCCCGGAAGAGACTATCTACCAGCTTGGAACGCTGGATGAACACGCTTCCGCAGAGGACTTACTGAATATCGTCACGGAGTTCATTGAGGAATTCAAGGGCAAATTTGGCGAACACGTCCATGTGCTGGACTGGGCATTGCATCTGGATGAGAGTACGCCCCACATCCACGAGCGCCATGTGTTCGACTGCGAGAACAAGTACGGTGAGGTGGCACCCCAGCAGGAAAAGGCGCTGGAAACTCTAGGCTTTGAGTTGCCTAATCCGGACAAGCCCCTCAGCCGCCGCAACAACCGCAAAATTACCTTTGATGCAGCCTGCCGGAAGATACTGTTTGACATCGCCAAGCGGCATGGTCTGGAATTGGAGGAGGAAGCGGAATACGGCAACCGGCAGTATCTCGAAAAGCAGGACTATATCCTTGCCAAGCAGAAGGAACAGCTTTCCGCCCAGCAGAGCAAGCTGGATGAGCTGACCCTGAAAGTTTCGGACATGGAGACCCTGCTGGAAGATGTTTCAGCAGCGGCTTACGACGAGGCAGTGGAGGTCGTGACAGATGCTGTCCGAACGGAGACCCGGAAGGAAGATATGCGGATGATCGAGGACACGAAAAGGTGGGTGCTGTCCCCGGAACGCAAAGCACCGCAGGCTACACGGGAGTACGCCGCCAAGCATCTGGACGGTGTTCTGAACAAATTCCTCAAGACGATGCAAACCACCGCCACTCGTTTGCAGGAGAAGCTGCTGAAGCCGGAAGTCCGACAGAAAGGCAAGGAGCAGATCAAGGAAAAAGCACGGGATTCTGTTCTGCAACTGCTGAACCGCTTGCAGGCGGAACAGACCCAACGGAAGCCGTCCGCACCGCCTGCCGCCGAAAAATCAGAAAATTGTTTTCAATAATAGTACGAGGTGATGTTATTGAGCAAAGAAGTCCACGAAGAACGCACTCCCCACACCGTTGCGGACGTAAAAGAAATGCTGGTCAAGCACTCCAACGGTGAAATCCAACGGACGATCCAGAACTGCATCACGATTCTGCAGAATGACCATGTGCTGGCAGATGCCATCCGGCTGAACCTGTTGAGCGAACGCATCGACATTGTAAAGCCTGTGGGCTGGCCCCGCTCTAGCAAGACGCTGAACGACACGGACATGAAGTATATCCTGCGCCGGATGGAGAAGTACGGCATTTCCAGTGAGAAGAAAATTGAATCTGCCATCCGCATTGTTGCCAACGAGAACCGCTACCACCCCATCCGGGATTACCTGAACGGTCTGCAATGGGACGGCACGGAACGGATAGCCCACGTCCTACACCATTTTCTCGGTGCTGCGGAGGACGAGTACACTTGCGAAGCCATGAAAATTTTCCTGCTGGGAGCCATCAAGCGAGTGTTCCAGCCGGGATGTAAATTTGAGACCATGCTCTGTCTGGTGGGAGGTCAAGGTGTGGGAAAGTCCACTTTCTTCCGGCTACTGGCAGTCAAGGACGAGTGGTTCTCGGATGACCTGCGGCGACTGGACGACGACAACGTGTATCGCAAACTGCAAGGCCACTGGATCATTGAAATGTCAGAGATGATCGCCACCGCCAACGCCAAGAGCATCGAGGAGATCAAGAGCTTTCTCAGCAAGCAGAAGGAAACCTATAAAATTCCCTATGAAACCCATCCTGCCGATCGTCTGCGCCAGTGCGTCTTTGCTGGTACGACCAACCGGCAGGATTTTTTGCCCCGTGACCGCACAGGCAACCGCCGCTTTATCCCTGTCCCGGTGGATGCGGAACTGGCCGAAGTCCACATTCTGGACAACGAGGAAGAATCCCGTGCCTATATCGACCAGCTCTGGGCAGAAGCCATGACGATTTACAACAGCGGCAATTATAAACTGGCGTTCAGCCATGCCATGCAGGAAACCCTGCAAGCCCATCAGCAGGACTTCATGCAGGAGGATGCGCAGGCTGGCATGATCTACGCCTTTCTGGAGGACTACACGGGTGACCGGGTGTGTTCCAAGCAGCTTTATGCGGAGGCGCTGGGCAACACGAACATCCCGGCTGAGTGGGAGACCCGTGCTATCTGCGAGATCATGAACACGGGAATTTCGCGCGGCGATATCCAAGGCTGGCAGGCGCACAAGACCGCCAAGCGTTACCCGAAGTACGGCGTTCAGAAAGGCTGGGAGCGCGTAACCAGCCCCGAAACCGGGGCTGAAAATTTCTCCGAAATAACGGACGCGGAAGCCAAGCAGCTGGGCTTTCCCTTCTGATGGACAGCGGTTACACGTCTGGTTACAGATTCGGTTACACCTCAGTTACGGCGCAAAAGCCGCATGACCGCTGCGTTTTCCTCTTTCTGTAACCATGTAACCTTAAAAGAATAAGAAAAAGTATAAAGCGCACCGAATGCCCTGCGTACAGAAAAAGAGAGTTTTCCTGCCCGGTTACAGGCGTTCGGTTACAAGGAATTGGAGGTCTGCCTATGAAAGATGTCCCGATTTGGGAAAAGAGCAATCTGACGCTGGAAGAAGCTGCGGCTTATTCCGGCATTGGCATCAACAAGCTGCGTTCATTATCGGATAACGAACATTGCCAGTTCGTGCTGTGGGTGGGTTCCAAGCGGCTCATCAAGCGGCGCAAGCTGGATGAATACACGGAGCGAATGTACTCGCTTTGAAAATGTCCCGGATATTTTTCAAAACGTCTTGCAGAGAATGGCGTATCTGTGGTACTATGAACACAGAACAACGCTCTTTTCTGCACCGCGATGTAGAAAGGAGCAACGCTCATGGCAACAACTCAGAATACGAAACGCAAGGACAAGGCGCGTGTGGTTCTCCGCAAAGGCGAATCCCAGCGCAAAGATGGCAAGTACGATTTCCGTTGGACTTCCCCGGATGGCAAGCGGCATTCTATTTATGCTGCGACCTTGGAGGAACTTCGGGAAAAGGAAAACGACATTCAGCGGGATTCGCTGGAAGGTATCAAGGCAGAAGCCCGGTACGTCACCCTGAACGATGTGTTCACCCTGTGGGCAAAGGTGAAGCGTGGTCTGAAGGACAACACCTTTCAGAACTATCTGTACCTTTATCGGCAGTTCGTGGAGCCGGATTTTGGCAAATCGAAGGTGTCTGCGCTCAAAAAGTCGGATGTGAAGCAGTTCTACAACACGCTGGCAGACGAGCGGGGCTTGCAGATCTCTACGATCGACAGTGTACACACGGTTCTGCATCAGGTGTTGGACATGGCGGTGGATGACTGCTATCTGCGGAGCAACCCTTCGGACAATGTTCTGCGGGAACTGAAAAAGGCACACCAGTTTGAAACCAACCGCCGTAAGGCACTGACCGTTGCAGAACAGAATCTGCTGCTGTCCTACCTCTCCAAAACGCCGAAGTACCAGCACTGGTACCCGATTTTCGCAGTCATGCTGGGAACGGGCCTGCGCGTAGGAGAAGCTACGGGTCTGCGCTGGTGCGATGTAGATTTTGAGGAAAGCACGATCTCCGTCAATCACACGCTGGTCAACTACGACCATCGTGAGAACAACGGCGGCAAGAAAGGCTGTTACTTCAACTGCCACTCGCCCAAAACGAAGGCTGGTGTCCGTACCGTTCCAATGATGGACTTTGTGAAAGAAGCTTTTGAAAAGGAACGTGCCTATCAGGAAGAAGCAGAGATCCATTGCACCGTAACGGTAGATGGCTACACGGACTTCATCTTTGTCAACCGCTTTGGCGAGTGCCAGCATCAGGGAACGCTGAACAAGGCCATCCGGCGCATCATCCGGGACTGCAACGATGAAGTACTGGCGAAGAACCCGAACAGCACCGTACTCCTGCCGCGGTTCAGCTGCCATACCCTGCGGCATACTTTCACGACCCGGATGTGCGAAGCGGGCGTGAATATCAAGGTGATTCAGGATGCGCTGGGACATTCGGATATTTCCACGACCTTGAACATCTATGCGGATGTGACTAAGGAACTGCGTAAGTCCGAATTTGAAAATCTTGACCGCCAATTCGCACAGTGGAAAGATCCTGAAGAATAAAATAAAGCATACGCCAAATACGCCAAATACGCCATACGCCATTTACGCCAATTCATACGCCAAACGATACAGTTCGGATAAAGGCTTGTGTAGAGATGTAAATGGAAAGGCAAAAATCAACCCTTGCGGTGTAGAGTAGTATCAAGAAATAAAGGCTTATAACTGCTCGTCGATGACATCCCCACGATGAAGCCGATTGAGCAGTAAAATGCAAAATTAAAACGCAGATACGATGAAATTATGAACGGATTTCAGACGACATCTGCGGTACTACACCACAACTACACCAATTTTGGGACGTTTTCCCGAAAAGGAGCCTTACAAAGCGGTGTGGTGTAACAAGTGAATCAGCGGATTGGTGTAGTAGGTACACTGAACCCAAATACGACAAAAGGCAGGCACACTGTGGAAGCATGGTGTACCTGCCTTTTTATCTGGGATGCAGAGAATCAATAAGTCTTTCAAACAATTCTCGAAGTTCATAGTGCGCTACAACAAGCCCTTGGAGTACGCTCAGCTTGTGCTGGGTGGTGAAATTGAACATTATCTCTCACTCGGCTGTGACCACGGCAGAATGGAAGATTGACAAAGGCAATGGCTGCGGCACAAAACAACGTGTCGCAGCCATTGCCTGCTTTTATAATACCATAAACGAAGTTCCTGTGGCAATGAACGCACAGCCGATCAGACTTTTGGCTGTAAACAACTCATGCAGGATGAAAAAAGCCAGACTTCTTACAAGTGCTCTTCCTCAAAAGCCTTGTGTGTGCAGCCTCTTGTCTGCCCAATTTCCGCCGCACAGTGTCAGTGCCCCGATGCCAAGCCCCAGAATCACAGCCCCCAGTATATCACTGGGGAAGTGCACATAAAGGTACAACCGTGAAAAGGCGATGAGTATCGCCAGCGGAATCGCAATGATGCCAAATCGTCTATCCGCTGCGGTCAGGATCGTTGCACCGATAACAGAGGCCAGCGTATGACCGGATGGGAACGAGTAGTCGTTCGGGACAGCAATCAGAAGCGGTACGCTTTGATCCAGCCAACAGGGGCGCGGACGGGCAATCAGATGCTTCAGGAATACATTGCCAACCAGAACACCCATGGCAAGACCTGCCAGCAGAATGATCCCATACTTCCGGTATTTCTTTGTGCAGAGCAGCCCACCCGCTGCCAAGATCCAGACGGCACCACTGTTTCCCAGCATTGTGATCTTTGGCATCAGCATATCCAGCAGCGGGCAGGTCAGAAATGCCCGGATCTCATGTAAAATCGTCCAGTCCAGTCTCATTTGTTTCCACCATCCTTTTTCTCCATGGTTTTCTTCAAGCCTTCCAGCGCGAAAAGAAGCACAATTCCCAGCAAAAATGCAGGAATCTGAAAATTCGTGAAACTCAGCGGCGGCAGAGGAGTGTCCAGACTGGCCGGGCCGTTTGCGATGGCATAAAGTGAGCCCAGCATCAGTCCCAAAACCAACCAAACCATAGCACTGCGGTGATTCTGCAAGGCGGAGCGGATAGCGCGAATGGACAGTCCGATGCCTGTCAGCACTCCCAGCCCCAGTGCGCACAGTCCCGGAATGACAACAAGCTGTAAGCCGAGCAGGCTGTGAACAGCCTGAATGGTAGGCAGATAGACACCGGCGATCAGCAGGACGGATGAGCCGGAAATTCCGGGCAGCACCATAGCCGTAATGGCTACCGCACCGGAGAGAAATATCCAGCCAAATTGCAATGGCTGAAGCTGTGCGTAGTTGATAGCTCCCAGCCCAACGGCACGGGTGCGGAGCAATGTCAGCCCAACCACAGCTGCAACTCCCACCAGCAGAAACCCGCTATTGCGCCAATTTTCAAGTGCTTCCTGCTCTGCCATCGCAACAAATGGGATGGAACAGACGGTCAACCCCAGAAAGAGAGAACTCATGAAATAGATATTCTGCTCAAACAGACTGGACAGCAGCACCACACAGCTTACCATGCCAATGCCCCAGCCGATACCCAATTTCAACAGGTACGTCAGGGCAGCTTTTCGTTGCTTCCAATTGTCCCGAAACAACCCGTGGAGCGCATTGATAAAGCGATCGTAAAAGCCCAGAATGAAGGCGATCGTTCCCCCGGACACGCCGGGAACGCTGTCGGCCAGTGCCATGCAAAAGCCATGAAATGCGGTTAAAATCATAAAAGTCCCTCCAAGTAAAAAAGTTTCGATCACTGCTTAGAGTGTACCGAAACTTTTTTAAGAGAGATCGTTTCAACCTTAAACCGTTCTTAAACTACATGGAGTCGATAGCCCACACCCCACACCGTTTGCAGAAGTTTCGGGTCGGCAGGGGTATCTTCAATTTTCTCCCGCAGGCGATTGATGTGGACTGCTACGGTAATGTTGTCTCCCATCGACTCCAAGCCCCAGATCAGTTCGTATAAGTCCTCTCGGCTGAACACCTGCTCCGGGTGGCGCATCAGGAAGAACAACAATTCGTATTCTTTATTTTTCAGAGGAACCTCTACGCCATTTTTCGTGATGCGCCGGGCGGCGGGGTCGGCTGTCAGCGGGCCGACCGTGATCGTTTTAGGCGTGTCAGCGCAAGGTTTCAGGCGGGCATATTGCGCCAGATGCGCCTTGACCCGTGCCACCAGAACGCTGGGCGAAAAGGGCTTTTCAATGTAATCATCCGCACCGAAGCCAAGGCCGCGGATCTTATCCACATCCTCGCCACGGGCGGTCACCATAAGGATGGGAATATCCTTTTCGGCGCGCACCTGTTTGCAGATGGCAAAGCCATCGATACCGGGCAGCATCACATCCAGCAAGATCAGGTCAAACGGCTGATGCAAGGCGGCATCCAGTCCTGTGGTTCCATCCGGGGCAATGGTCACGGCGTATCCGCCCAGCTCCAGATAGTCCCGTTCGATGGCCGCAATGTCGGCATCATCTTCCACAATAAGAATTCGTTTCAGCTCCATATTACCCTTCCTTTGCCATTGGCAGCTGCATCACGATACGCAGTCCTCCACCGGGAGCATTCTCCGCCCGGACATTTCCGCCCATTTGCTGCATAGATTTTTTGACGACTGCAAGCCCTAATCCGCTGCCTGCACCGGGTTTTGTGCGCGCAGCATCTCCACGATAAAACGGTTCAAAAAGGCACGGAAGCTGTTCTTCCGGCACACCGGGGCCATTATCCTCCATCCAGAGGGTAACGGTATCCTCCTCACACACAGAGCCAAAAGACAGCGCATTTGCGCCATATTTACGGCTGTTATCCACCAGATTGTTCAGAACGCGCTGCAAAAGTTCCCGGTCGGCCAGAACGGTGCAATCGATGACTGCATCGCAATCCACCGATATTCCCTCGTGATCGCAGGCGTTCAGGATATGGTGCAGCGTCTCTTGCAGCGGCAATGCCTTCAGGTGCATCGGGTATTCACTAGCCCCCAGCTTTGCCAGCTCAAACAAACGATTGACAAGAGCCTCCAAGTCCGTTTCTCTTGCATAGATGGTCTGTAAATACCGCTGCCGGGTGGGTTCGTCCGGGGCAACTCCCTCCAGCAACGCTTCCGTATAAGCCCGGATGGTGGTCAGCGGGCTTTTCAGATCATGGGACATTCCGGCGATCAGCTCTTGCTTTCTCTGCTGCTCTCCTTGCTGCTCGGTCAGAGATTTTTTCAAGCGTACTGCCATGGCATCCACTGCGTCACAGGCCATACGAAATTCATCCTGTTCTTCATAGGCGATGGGCGAATCCAGATCGCCGTCCTCGATCCGCTTGACCCCCTGCATCAAAGCGTCCAACGGTTTTTGGATATGTGCAAATAAATTCCGGGTCAGGTATAGGTTGGTAAACACCACTGTCGCCAGCAATGCAACGAGAACGATGGCTGCGTACAACAGAACACAGAATTTTAGACCCTGAAACATCGGTTCCAGTTCTTCTCCCATATTGTGCAGCTCGTGCAGGGTCAGGCCCATCCGGGGCAGGTAGACCGATTCCAGCAGGACGATCGCCCCGCCAAAGCCAAGGATCAACAATATCCCTGCGATCAGAATTGGAATCACCAGCATAATGATGTTTGAGCGCCTGAGCCGTTCTTGAATCGTCATAAAATTCCCTCCTGCTTTTGATAGGTCTATCATATCACAAAAAGGGACAAGAAACTTAAACCAATCTTAAAACTTCCGCTTAAAAATCATTTTGCTGTCAAGAGGGCTGGCCTCGTCCAGCCCTCTCTCTTTTTGCCAAAGTTTCCCTCGCTTTTTCTTGCAAGCTGCCGAAAGTGGCATATTCTCAAAACTTTTTGTTGACACGGCTCGGTTTTTGTGGTAATCTATCCCAACAATTGAATATAACATATTTTTACATATTCGTTCAGACCCTGCGGGGCTGAACATCTTGGCTTTCAGCCGTTACATAACCGACTAGCATGACCTTCCAGAAAAAGCGAAGGCAGGGCTGGTCTGTTTTGTGGCGGCTTTTTTGTTGCTGTTTTGCCCGTTGCACCTTGAAAACCGCATGACCGTCTGCATGGGATACCCGGCGATGACCCCCAAGTGGGAGAGCCGGAAAACGCCGCCGGAAGGGGGCAGGAAAGCCATGCAGGGAGAACGGCAGAACGTTTATTTCCCAGTTGCGGAGTAAAACGATGTGGTCAAAATGACCACATCGTTTTTCCGTAACGCCAATGAAAGGACGGAATGCCTATGAGCAATTTTACCCCTGCATGGTTTAAGAAAGGATTTTTCAACGAATCCCTGTTCTGTGACGATTTTCTGAGCACCCACCAGCTGCTTTACTCGAATGGCGCATTTTTCACCCCGGACGGCAGAATGGTGGACCCCATGCCCCTGCGCTGCGAGATCTTTGAGATGATGCGTGAATACGTTGGGGCGAACCTTGCTAAGAAGGTCACCAATGTGGTGGACGTGCTGAAGCTGGCGGCACAGGTGGAGGACTTCCCACCTGTCACCGACCGCATCGCACTGGCAAACGGCACCCTGTATCTGGACGGCACCTTTCAGGAGGGTAAGCCGGAGATCGTCCGCAACCGGCTCCCGGTCAGATATGACCCGAAAGCTGCACAGCCCACCCATTGGCTGCGGTTCCTGTCCGACCTGCTCTACCCGGAGGACATTCCCACGGTGCAGGAGTTCATCGGGTACTGCCTGATCCCCAGCAACAAGGGCCAGCGCATGATGGTCATCAAGGGCAGCGGCGGCGAGGGCAAATCGCAGATCGGCGTTGTGCTGTCCCGGCTGTTCGGCTGCAACATGAAGGATGGCAGCATCGGCAAGATCTCGGAGAACCGTTTTGCCCGTGCCGACCTCGAACACACCCTGCTCTGCGTGGACGATGATATGCGGATGGAAGCCCTGCGCCAGACCAACTATGTCAAGTCCATCGTGACCGCACAGGGGCAGATGGACTTGGAGCGCAAGGGCAAGCAGAGCTATCAGGGCTGGATGTATGCCCGCCTGCTGGCGTTCAGCAACGGTGATCTGCAGGCTCTGTATGATCGCTCGGACGGCTTCTACCGCCGCCAGCTCATCCTGACCACTAAGGACAAGCCCCTATCTCGTGTGGACGACCCGGACATTGCCGAGAAGATGGCGGCAGAGGTCGAGGGCATCCTGCTGTGGGCATTTAAGGGCTTGCAGCGGCTGGTGAAAAACGGCTTCCAGTTCACCGAGAGTGACCGTGCCAAGCGCAACCGGGAACTGGTGAAGCGGGATAACAACAATGTGTTCGATTTTCTCGAATCCGAGGGCTACATCCGCTTGAAAGCGGATGCCAGTACCAGCTCGAAAGAGCTGTATGAGGTCTACCGGATGTGGTGCGAAGAGAACAGCCTGAATGCGATCAAGGCCAGAGGGTTCAGCGATGCGCTGATTGCCAACCAGCGCAGGTATAATCTGGAATCCACCAATAACATCGTCAACTCGTCCGGACGGCGTGTCCGGGGCTTTGTCGGCATTGAAGCCCTTGTGTAGCCCGACCTTGCACCCAATAACTGGCGGGCATGACCCCCTATAAAGGAGAATTTGGGCGTTTTGCTGCGTACGTGCGTACACGGCAGTCGGCTTTCTCTGTACGCACGTACGCAGCGATTGACCGAAAACGCACCATATAGGGGTGTTGGCAAAGTGTCAGGTTGGCAGTTTGCCAAAATCAGAGGGTCAAAATGACCCTCTGAAAAACCGGACAAGCTGTCCATTCAGGACAGCTTGCCCGGTGCAGGAGTGCAGAGGACGCAGTCCTTTGCCCCAGTGATATGATGCTGTGCGTCATATCCTACTGGGTATTATCTGGCGCAAAACGGCGGCAGATCCAGCAGCTTCGCTGCTGCGTTCTCCCCCACCAAGCTGTTGAAACGGAGGAATGTCTATCTGAAATTAACACGACACAACGGACGAGCCGGAACCCACGGCACCTATAACCCAAAGCACAATGACCGGAGTTTCAACCTTGCCAACAGTGAGCACATCGACCCGGAACGAGCCAAGGGCAACATCTACTGGGACTGTTTCCACGGTTTCCGTTCGGCTCTCACTCCACCTGACCCGGACGATTTAGCCGCGACCTTCTCGGATGTGGAACGGCAGTTCTACGAAAACCACTACACGGATTTTGTCGAAGGCCAGAACGGGCGCAACGCCAAGAATCGGCACACAGAGCGCAACCGTTCCATTCCAGACCTGTTGTCCAGCCGCAAAACCTGCCCGGAAGAAACCATTTACCAGTTGGGAACGCTGAATGAACACGCTTCGGCAGAGGATTTGCTGAACATCGTCACGGAGTTCATTGACGAGTTCAAGGCCAAATTCGGCAAACACGTTCATGTGCTGGACTGGGCACTGCATCTGGACGAAAGCACACCACACATCCATGAGCGTCATGTGTTCGACTGCGAGAACAAGTACGGTGAGGTGGCACCCCAGCAGGAAAAGGCACTGGAAGCGCTGGGCTTTGACCTGCCCGACCCGGATAAGCCCCTCAGCCGCCGGAATAACCGCAAGATCACCTTTGATGCTGCCTGCCGGAAGATGCTGTTCGAGATTGCAAAACGGCACGGGCTGGATTTGGAGGAAGAAGCAGAGTACGGCAACCGCAAATATCTGGAAAAGCAAGACTTCATCCTTGCCAAGCAGAAAGCACAGCTTGCCGCCCAGCAGAGCAAGCTGGACGAATTGACCCTCAAGGTCAACGACATGGAAACGCTGATCGACGAGGTATCGGCTGCGGCTTACGACAAGGCGGTGGAGGTCGTGACGGACGTGGTACGCACCGAGACCCGCAAGGAAGATATGCGGATGATCGAGGACACGAAGAAGTGGGTGCTGTCCCCGGAACGCAAGGCTCCGCAGGCCACGAGAGAATATGCAGCGCACCGTTTGGATACCGTACTGGACAAGTTCCTCAAGACCATGCAGACCACCGCCACTCGTTTGCAGGAGAAGCTCCTGAGACCGGATGTCCGGCAGAAGGGCAAGGAGCAGGTCAAGGAGAAAGCACGAGATTCTGTTTTGCAACTGCTGAGCCGCTTGCAGGCGGAACAGGCGCAAAACAAACCATCGGCACAACCCCGCACACAGGAGGGGCACTCGGAAATCTGAACCTCATCGGGAGCGTTCGGGGCAGAAGCTGGCACTTTCTGCCCCGGCACCCGGTTACAAGGAAGTGGAGGTGCAAGTGAAAGAAGTTCCGATTTGGCAAAAGAGTAATCTGACTCTGGAGGAAGCGGCGGCTTACTCCGGGATCGGTATCAATAAACTGCGGTCAATGACCGATAGCGATGAATGTAAGTTCGTCCTTTGGAACGGAACCAAACGGCTGATCAAACGCCGTAAGCTGGACGAATATCTGGACAAGGCATTCTCGATCTGATGCGGTGTAGAAAATTGACCGTTTGATGTTGCAGGGAGTCTTGCGTCATGGTATACTCATGGCGTAAGGCTCCTTTTCAACATTCTGTGAATGAAAAGGAGAATTTATATGCAAAGACGTAAAGATAATAAAGGCCGTGTTTTGAAGGATGGCGAGGTTTACCGCAAGAGTGACGGGCTGTATATGTACCGTTGGACTGCGAAAAACGGAAAACGCCACACCATCTATGATGCAACCTTGGAGGGGCTGCGCGAAAAGGAAGAGAAGATCCAGCACGATTTGGCAGAGGGCATCCGCATCCCGGAGTGCAGCCTGACCCTGAACGACCTGTTTGAACTGTGGCGTAAGAACAAGGTGGGCTTGAAAGAGCATACCTTCGCCAATTACGTTTATATGTACAATCGGTTCGTCCGGGATGAGATCGGCATGATGAAGCTCAAGGACATTCGCAAGTCGGATATCCGCAGCTACTACAATGGCATCGTCCGCAATGGCAAGATGGCGTTGAACACGCTGGAAACCATCCAGAATGTTCTCCATCAGGTCTTTGCGGTGGCGGTGGACGATGAGTACATCCGTGTGAATCCCACGGATGGTGTCCTGACGGCCATTAAAGCCGCCCACCAGTACGAAACGCCCAAACGCCACGCTCTGACCCTGCCCCAACAACAGGCGTTCCTGAACTTCATCAAGAAAACGCCGAAGTTCCAGCACTGGCTCCCGATGTTTACCTTCATGCTGGGTACGGGATGCCGTATCTCGGAAACGGTTGGCCTGTGCTGGAGCGACATCGACTTTGAGAGTGGGTTTATCACCATCCAGCACAATCTGGTGTACCATGACCACGAGGTCGGCGGCTGCTACTTCACCATGTCCACGCCCAAGACTGCCGCAGGTAAGCGGGCCATTCCGATCTTGCCCGAAGTGCGGAAGGCACTGGAGCAGGAACGCACCAACCAGCAGGAGCTGGAACTGGTATGCGAATACGAGATCGACGGAATCTCGGACTTCGTATTCCTGAACCGCTTCGGCCAGCCGCAGAACCCGCAGACGGTCAACCGCGCCATCAAGCGCATCAGCGTGGCCTACAACGAAGCCGAACTGGAAAAGGCCGAAAAGGAAAAGCGGGAACCGCAGCTGCTGCCGCCTTTCTCCTGCCATAATCTCCGACACACGTTCTGCACCCGACTGTGTGAAAATGAAACCAACCTGAAGATTATTCAGGACATCATGGGACACAAGGACATCAGCACTACGATGGAGATTTACGCAGAAGCCACCAAGGAAGCCAAAGCCCATTCCTTTGCAAATCTGAACGGCAAACTGGGCATTTCGGTCTGAAATCCACTACACCAACTACTACACCACTTTTACACCAAATTGCCGGTAAGTTGTGGAGAGTTGCGTAGGGTGACGTACGGGAGCAGGAAAAAGGAAGCTGCATGGATAGGCTTATAAAGGAAAATAAAGCCATTTGTGAGCCTTCCTTGACCTGTCCCCACGATGAAGCCCATCGACCAGTGAACCACAAGAAAATCAACATAGAAACGAAAGATTGTACTTCTGATTTTCTTACAAAAGCTGTGTCATTCCCGTTTTGACATCAATTTGACAGCAAAATCCTGAAGAATCACGTCCCGTTATGAAGCGTGACGGATTTCAGACAAAACGCACAAGGCTTGAACAAAGCTGTAAGAGCACTTCTTGGAATCATCCGAGAGGTGCTCTTTTTGTTTGCTCCTGCGGCCAACTTCTGTCAGACAGTCACAAAAAACGGAGGATAAGATTATGAAAAACGACTATAAGACCATCAAACCCATGAAAGGAATCCCTGACCAGCTTCGCAAGCTGCGCCGCCAGTTCCTGCGTTACCAGCAGGCAGAGATCGTATACAGCCTTTCTCACAAGAAGCTGCTGGAGCTTGCCAGCGATGCCGGGGCAATCTACCGCTTCGACAGCACGGTACTTATCAACCGGGAGATTTTTGATGCCTATTTGGAACGCTTCCATGAACCTGCAAGAAAAATTACCGTGGAGGAGGTCGAGGACGAATGAGCGGCAGCGTATGGATGTTCTCTGACCAGATCGACGATGAAGATATGGATTTCATGCGGCATGAGTTCGTGACTTATAGCATGGCAAGCGATTATTATGGACTGGGACTGAAACCTGTCACCCGGATGGCACATGAATGTGGGGCTATCTATAAGATTGGCCGGAAGATTCTGATTCGGAGAAGCATTTTTGAAGAGTACCTGCGCCAGCAGAGAAAGATTTGAGGTGTGCGATGGAAAAGTCGAACACTAGATTGCATGATGATAATAATGGGCTGGACTATGTGCTGGTCGGAGATTACTACTTCCCGGCTTTAATTCTGGCAGAGGATTCTCGTCCTGTTAGCTGCTGGGGTAGAATGTACAAACGGTATCTTAAAGAACATTGCCCTGCACGGTATCAGGCTCTCCTGCTGTCTGGCAGATTGAACAGCTATCTGACTGACATTGATGCACAGGCAGAGGGGCGGCTGGAGTTGCTTACCCAGCAAATGGCAGAAAGTGAGGGCGTGAACGAAGAACTGAAAGCTGTAAATCAAATGGAATGGGTGCAGAGGATGAACAGCATCCAGAACCGAGCGGAGGAAGTTATTAAGAACGAATTGATTTTTGTGTAATGCCTAAAGGGGAAGATGCTGAGTTATGCGGTGTTTTCCCCTTTTATGTTTATAAGTTATGATTGCAAATTGATACAGAAGCATAAATTTCAAAATATTTTGAATGTAAAATGGAATATATTTGCATTCTCATTGACGCACTATTGTAAAAGCATTATAATTGTTACATAAAATTCACACAAACTACGCCCTTACAATTGAGCAATAAGGAAAAGTTATGACGAATGACATCGAAGCAACCGTTGCCCTTTGCAAATGCGGAAAAACTCATAAAGTCTACGGCGTCCGCTTTGAAAAGGCAGGCAAGAAGCATTGGAAGTACACATGGGCATTTCCAATCAAAGAATCAACCGCAAAACACGAAGGTTACGATAAGACTTCAATTGTTGGTGTAATTGAGCCGACAAACGATTATCCGGGTTGTCCTTATTGTAAGGCTCAGTCATTCGTAATATGCAGCTGCGGAAGACTGAATTGCGATAATACTTCTGGTCTGGGCGGTCTTTTCACCTGTGAATGGTGCGGAACGACTGGTAAACTCGGTATTTATGATGGTTCTGGTTTTGACAGCAGCGGAGATCGGTAAAAGATTATGAGTATCTTCAACAAACCACAACAGAAACCCATGCCGACTTTTTCTACCAGTCAGACGGTTCTGCCTTCTGCTGCAATCTCCCGGATTGAAAGCGGCAGTCTGGCGGAATTAAACGTTCCCAACCTGATGCTTAAAAAAGGCGAAAAATGCTGCTTTGTAGACAAGAGCTATGAAATGGTTGAAACGACCACAACACGAAATATCCGGAAATCCGGCGGCACCAGTATGCCAAGCGTCTTTTTCAAAGGAGTACGGTATCACATGGGCAGCAGCGAATCTGTCCCTGTGACAGAGACCAAGGTGGATTACATACCGGGATACCTTTATATTACCAACAAACGTATTATTTTCACCTCACAGAAAGGCGGCTTAGAAAAGTCCATTGGTTCTCTTTCCGCATTCCATCCCTATTCCAACGCAATCGGGTTTCAATTTGGACAAAAGGTCATAAACTTTATTCTGCCTCGTGCGGATCTGGCAGTACAGACACTTCAAATTATGACGTAAATCATCGAAAGGGTATTGCAATATGGGAAATCTAAAAGTACATGATAAGCTGGATATTCAAGCTGGTGGACAGGTTGAGGTTCTGGATGAATTTGGTTCTGGTGGTCAGGGTACGGTCTACAAGGTATCGTACAACGGCAAAACCTATGCTCTGAAATGGTATCATCCGGGAGTTTTCAAGGGAAAGGAAAATGACTTCTATAAGAACCTCGAAAACAATATTAGCAATGGTGCGCCAACGGATGCTTTTCTCTGGCCAAAAGCCATTACCAAAGTTTATAACGACCAGTTTGGCTATCTGATGGATGTGCGCCCGTCTGGTTACGAAGAACTGACCAACTTTTTTGTGGGTGGCCGAAAGCAGAAACAGGCGCGTTTCAAAAGTTTCTACGCCCTCTGTACGGCAGCAATCAATATTATCGAAGCCTTCCGTGCTCTGCACAATAATGGATACAGTTATCAGGATATCAACAACGGCAACTTCTTTATCAATCCGGAAAATGGCGATGTGCTGATTTGCGATAATGATAATGTCAGTCCATTCGGAACCAATCTTGGCATTATGGGTAAGCAGCGCTGGATGGCTCCGGAAATTGTTATGGGTAAGAATGACCCGGACAAGAACAGCGACCGGTTCAGTCTGGCAGTGGTATTGTTCCGGCTGTTGTTTATCAATCACCCGTTGGAAGGCCGTTATAGTACACCTCCTTGTATGACAAAAGAATTAGAGCAGAAATATTATGGCAGTGCTCCAATTTTTGTCTATGACCCGACCACTTCGGAAAATCGTCCGATTCCGGGAACCGACCACAATCTGGAGCTGTTCTGGAACGTTTATCCAGACTATGTAAAAGATGCTTTTATCCGTGCATTCAGTCATGATGTGATGATGAAGCAAAAGCCACGCATTCTGGAAAAAGAGTGGATGGATATTTTTATCCGCCTGCGCACGGAAATTGGCCGCTGCCCATACTGCGGTCAGGAAACATTTTATACATTCAAGGGCAGCCACGATATTCCCTGCATGGAATGCGGCAAAAAGATTCCCATTACAAATGCTCTGCAAATCAAAAATCAGATTCTGCCTATCTTCCCCGGCTTGAAAATCAGTTTGTGGACAGTGGACAGCTCTCTGGAAGATATCCGCACACAGGTAGCCGAAGTAGTGAAGAATCCGAAAGATCCGAGACTACTTGGCCTCCGAAACCTCAGCCAGCGCACTTGGAGCGTAAATCTGCCAGATGGTTCTCAGCGTCCCCTGCCACCACAGCAAGTTGTACCCGTTCGCGCTGGATTTGAAATCCATTTCCTTGGTGGAACGAATGATTCTGGAATTATCAAGTAAAAGAGAAAGGTGAAGAAAAATGTCTCTGTTGGATAACGTAGCACCTGCCCCTCGAAAAGTCATGACGCTGTTTTATGTGGTCGATACCTCCGGCAGTATGTGCGGAAGCAAAATCGGCAGCGTCAACAGCGCAATGGAGGAAGCCATTACCAGTGATTTGCCGGAGATCAGCGCAGCAAACGATGATGCTGAAATCAAAGTGGCCATCATGCAGTTCAGCAGTGGTTGTTCGTGGATCACTCCGCAGAGTGGTCCTATTGCTATTGGAGATGTGATCTGGAACGATCTGAATGCAGGCGGCGTGACCGATTTGGGCGCAGCCTGTAAGGAACTGGATAAAAAACTCTCTCGCAATGAGTATTTGAACAGCCAGACAGGAGCGTATGCTCCGGTCATTCTGCTGTTCAGTGATGGCGGCCCCACGGACAACTGGGAAAAGGAATTAAAACAGCTGAAGCTGAACAACTGGTTCAAACACGCTATTAAAATTGCCATTGCCATCGGTGACGATGCAGATAAGACGGTTCTGGCCGAGTTTACCGGAACGATTGAGTCTGTCATTACGGTCAATGATAAGCACACGCTGAAAGCTCTGATTCGCAAGGTCAGTGTCCGCGCATCGGAGTTCCAGAGTCACAGCAAGCAATCCGGTGATACGACCTCCAGTGCCGAGGATGATAGTGCCAAAATTGCACAGGATGCCGTCAATGAGATTAAGCAGGATGCTTCTCAGAACAGCCCTGTTTCTGGTGGTGACTCTGGTGCCATTGATGTTTCACTGGATCAGGATTGGGGCAACTGGTAAAAGCTGATTCTCGGTGGGAGGTCAAATTATGGCTGAATATTACCAGTTCGCTCATTCTGTACAAGGCTATAACCATATTAAAGCAAACAAGGTTTGTCAGGATGCATCCGGTGAGTGCCACTTTGAAGATGTAAGCATTATTGCTGTGGCAGACGGTCACGGCAGCGATAACTATATTCGCACAGACCGTGGCAGTAAATTTGCGGTTTCTGCGGCTTTGACAGCTATCAAGGCCTTTGTACAGGAAGCGCGGGAAAATCATCTGTCCACTGTTCCTGATTCTGAAACCGAATTGATTCAGGTTTCCAAAAATATTCTTGCTCGGTGGTATACGCAGGTAGAAAATGATGTTGCCTGTGAACCATTCCAGCCGGAAGAACTGGCAAAAGTATCAGAGAAATATAAGCAACGGTACGCTTCCGGGCAATATAATGCCAAGGCTTATGGAACGACCCTGATTGCAGTCTGTATGACCAGCGAGGGTTGGTTTGGCATCCACATTGGAGATGGGAAATGTGTTGAACTTCTGGAAAATGGAACGCTTTGCGAGCCTATCCCATGGGATGAAGCTTGTGAACAGAATATTACCACCAGTATTTGTGACAGCGATGCAATTGAAGAATTTCGTTATGTAATTCAAAAGGATTTCCCTGCTGCAATTTTTATCGGAAGTGATGGCATTGATGACAGCTATTCCTCTGAGATGGAATTGCATGAACTGTATCGAAACATTTTCATTGTCTTTGCAGAACATAGTACAGAAGTTGGTAACAATGAAGTCCGTGACTACTTGCCAAAAATCACCAGACGGGGCAGCGGTGATGATGTTTCCATTGCAGGCATTATTCGCACGGATCTTTCTGAAGGTTCAGTTGCTAAAATTAGGCTGTGCGGCGAAGAAATCCGGCTGAAAGCCCAATTAGAAAAGGCAGAGCGCACCCATCGATCCGCCATCGAGAAGAGAAACTATATCGAAAACAACATGAAGCGAAACCGGACGGAACTTCAGAAACTGACGGAACGTCTGCTGGATGCTGAAGCTGGTCTAAAAGCATCGGAGGTCGCTCTTTATAAGGCGCAGGCTGAATGGAAGTCACTGCAAGCCAGACTGAACGCACTGGAACGCGATACCTTGGGGAATGTTGCAATACAGGCTGAGAATGTAGTTGTACCCGATTCCGATGCGAAAGACTTGATTTCCATTCAGGATGCGGCAAAATCGGAAGTAATGCAGGAAACTCAAGGGATTTCACATTGATTCGTCAAAAGGTCTTCGCCAGATGTGGCGTGGGCCTTTTTGTGTTGTGTGTGAGGAAAGATCATGACCGAATTTGGAAGATATCTGAAACAGTGTCCACCGGCACTCAAAGATAAAACCCGAACATTAAGTTTGCTAAAAGATGCTCTGAAGAATGACTTGCCGAAGTTTCGCGTATTGCAAGCAGCCTATGAACTTGGAATACTAGAAGCCATCCAACGCAGCAATCCGATTTCAACAGATGATAGGTTGAAAATCACGACAGGTCTTGTCAGCCAGTATGCCATGCTGGAAAACGCAGCTAAGAATGCTATTGATTATTGGCAAGACAGCGTTGATGCAGATATTCTTTATCGTGCACTTAATGATGCTGACGAGTGCAGAGAATCTCGCATAAATTCCGCTGAATCTACTGCACGACCTGCAATTCCGATAAAGCCACAACAGAATCCAGCTGAAAATCTGCTCAAGATCGAATCAATTTCGCAGGATTCTATTCGCATGGGCATTCGGCTTCAATGGGAAAAACAATCGGAAATCGAATGCTATGAAATCTGGCGGGCAAAAGAATCAGAGCAACCTGTCAAAATCAAGGAAGGTTCTTTCCCTATTCCACGGTATCAGGATTACGATGTGGAAGCTAACTGCTGCTATACTTATGCAATCCGGGGATTGAATGAATCTGGAAAAGATATTGCACATTCCGCAGATATTCAGCTGATTGCCCCAAGCAAGCCACCTGTATTTCAAATTCGAGAGTTGCAGTTTACCTTTTCTGGCCTCCAACTCAAATGGAGTATGCTTTTTGAAGCAGAAAAATATATTGTCCAGAAATACTCGGATGTCTATGGATGGACAACTCTTGCGGAGCTTCCTGTGGAGCAGACCATGTATCTGGATGCTGCCGCTCAGGGTGGAAAGACAATTAAATATAAAATCCGGTGTGTCTGTAAAAATGGCACCGCGATAGAAACCGCTGAAATTGAATTGAATTTATAAAGGAGCCAGACTACTATGAGTCTAAACCTGTTGGTGTCAATTATAATTTATGCACTCATGGCGTTTTTTGTTGGATGTGGATTCTACCATATTGTCAATCTATCAAAATATCAGAAAGACTTTGCATTAATAGGGAAAAGAATTAAAACCGATGCCCAGGCTGTTATTGATTTACAGGAGTATCTTGACGGAACGACTAGCGAGCAAAACAAATTATTTCAGTCTGATAAATTAAACGCCAAACTTGAAGAGTATCGAGCTGCGTATCAGCGAACAAAAAGCACTAGTTTTGCGGCTCCTTTTGTCGATATTACAGATTTCTTTAACGGGGAATTCTTAGACGAATTGGGACACACCGGATTCTGTGAATTGGTTCCCGGAACTATGACTGGCCTTGGAATTTTAGGAACCTTTGTTGGCTTAGTTCTCGGTGTTGGTGGATTTGACACATCCACTACAGATGCTGTTATGGTTAGTATCACCCACCTTCTTGGTGGCATGAGTACAGCTTTTTTGACAAGTATTGTTGGTGTGCTACTATCTCTTGCGTTTTCACATATCTATAAAAAGTACGTCGACAGCACAAATCAAAGCCTTGAAGATTTTGTAACTGCATTCCATGACAAGAATCTAGATGGCTCTTCCAGTAATGCCGAAAACCAGCTTTTGGGTTACCAACAGCAGCAGACCGAGTTGATGAAAAACTTTGCTACCGTCGTTTCGGAAGCTGTCAGCACCTCTATCGCTAATACCATGCGTACCGAGCTGGTTCCGATTTTCGATGAAATGAAGTCTACTGTTAAAGAGTTCAGCGAAATTGCAAGCCAGCAGCAGAAAGATGGCCTAAATCAGGTCGTGCAGGAATTTATTCGCTGCATGAACGAATCCCTGCGTGGGCAGTTTGATGAACTGGCCGCAACGATTCAGAAAACTTGCGAATGGCAGAAAGCGTCCACCGAGCAAATGCAAAAAATTGTGGATAGCATTTGCGATACATCGAACGAAATTGAAAAAGTCAATGCCGTTTCCCATCAGACCGTTGAAGAAATGAACGGTTTTGTCACGCTTCTGAAGGAGTATCAGGAAAAACTCCATTCTGAAGCAGAACTCATTCAGCAGCAGATTGCAAACAGCAATGAAATCAGCGAACGACAAGCCAATTATTTGGATAAATTGGTGGAAAGCGAAAGCCGTGTTGCTGATTTGGCAGACAACGTGAAAAAAGAAGCGGATGCTGCACAGCAGGCCGTTGATATGCTGTCGGACCATTGCAAAGACCAGATCAGTGGTATTGTGGATGCTGCCAAGCAAGATATGGACGCTCTGGCCGCATCTACAAAGGTTTTGACAGAGGCTAGCCATTCGCAGATGGAAACGCTGGCACAGACTGCTGAAAGCGAAATGCAGTTGCTGTCCAACACTGCCGCCCAACTGAGCGAAGAAAACCACAAACAGCTGATGGAACTGACGAAGGCATCCTCTGAGCAGATGTCCGTGATTTCTGAGGCTGCAAATAATGTGATGCAAAATAGCAAGCAGCAGATTGAGGAAGCAATCAAGGCAACACAGGCACAGTCGGATGCTTTGATGCAGGCTACCAATGACTTCTCCGACTTTGTACAACAAGAGCACAAAAAATTGGTGGAAGCTGTGGATAAAGAGGTGTCTGGTCTGTCCAATTTTGCAGGTCAGACTACAAGCGAAATTCAGTCTGCGACCGCTGGCATGGAGAACGCGGCAAAGCTGCTGGATAAGAATCTGGATGATGTACTTGATCGCACCTTTACGTCGTTCGACAGCAGCCTGACCGATATTTCGCAGCACCTGAGCGGCACCATTGCCGATGTGCGCGATACTACTGAGGCCCTGCCGCACGTTATCCGTGAATCTACGAAGCAGTATGAAGCGGTTCTCGCTAAACTGACCAGCCAGACTCAGAGTTATCTGGATGCAATGGAAAAGTTGACCGCACTGGTTGAGCAAAAGGCTCCTGCTGTGGCTAATGAAGAAGGGAATCGTCAATGAGACGCTATACCAAACGAAATAAAAACGGCGAAAAGCTGAATTTCTGGCTTTCCTACTCTGACATGATGGCGGCACTGCTGCTGGTCTTTATTCTGATCCTGTCCTGTACCCTGCTGGAAACCCGCGCAACCTATGAAGCGAAACAGGCCGAGCTGGAAGAAAAAGAACAGATTATTCTGAATCAGCAGTCGCAAATTGATACGATTGTGGGTGTTCGTGGAGATCTGATTGATGCCCTGAGCAAAGAGTTCTCTGGTAACGACCTTTCCGTCAAGGTGGATGCACAGTCTGGTGCAATCACTTTTGATTCAACGCTGCTCTTTGGCTACAACGATGATAAACTCCAGGATTCCGGCAAGACTTTTCTGGCAGAGTTTTTGCCGAAATACTTTTCTGTTCTGCTGGGCAAGGACTTTTCACCGTATGTCGCTGAAATTATCATTGAGGGACATACCGACACAGATGGCGGTTATATGTACAACCTTCAATTGTCGCAGAACCGTGCATTTGCCGTCGTGTCCTACTGTCTGGATGAAAATAACCATTTTCTTTCGGACAGCCAGTTGGAAGAGCTGCGCGTTTTGCTGACCGCAAATGGACGCTCGTGGAGTGCGCCTATTTATGCAGCGGACGGAACGGTTGATATGCAGGCATCCCGCCGTGTGGAAATCAAGTTCCGCTTAAAGGATGAGGAAATGATAAATCAGATTGCCGAAATGCTTGAGGAAACAAAATGAAAACAAGCTATAAGCCTTCTAAACTTCCGGCTATTGCTGCGCAGGTGCGGAAAGAACATCCTACAAGTTCTGAAATCAAGAATTATCAGCTTGATAATAGCTTCTTAGACGAAGTGCGCCAGTGGGCTAAACTACCCAAAGAAGATGTAGATGGAGAAGCCATTACCATTCCAATTCGCAAAGTGCGGCTGCTGGCAAATTATGTGCCAGCAAACTCTCTGCATCTTCCGCTTCTCAACCTGACAAGGATTTTATTTCTGCGCGCAAATGAAGAAATCGCACGGTCGCTCTTTATTCTCTGGCAGGATTATTTCACGAATCAAGATCTATGCTATCTCCTTTATCGTATCGTACAGGACAAGCCTGAACTGGTAAAGAAAATCGTTTCCAACACCAAACTGGAAAACACCACTATGATGCAGTGGTTTCCCAGTAAAAATATCCCCTATGCAGTCGGTAGAGAGTGTATGCGTTGGCAAAAATCTGACCGCATCCGTTTTTCTGACCGCCTGATGACGTTGGGAATCATGCCATCCACTCGGCTAGGACAGCTTTGTATTCAGGAATACCTTACTTTCTGTGATCGAACAGGCTATCTTGAAATTTCTGACCGGGATATGCTGCCTGCTTTGAAGAAGTATTCTCCGGATTCTATAAAGCTGTTCCTGAAGAATATCTTGACAGAACTGAAAGTTGAGGACTTTCAGAGATACTACCAGTGTGGCTCCTATCTTCGCAATATTTATACCAGCGATGCAGGAACGCTAAAGTATAAGAATTTCTTTTCCGGTTTCACGCCTGAGCAGGAACTCAAGTATCACCGCTGGCTGAATTATATTCTGATTCGAGAGAGCTTCTCCAAAAACAGCAATGATGAACGTCTGCAATTCTGGAGCCAATATGTTCCATATAGTACAGATGCTTATCGTGTATCTGCAAGCGAATGCCTTGTAATCGAATTTGAAATGTATAGCATTATTGAGTTTACTACGAAAACCATGGGGCCGTTATATATTTATCGCAAAGATATTTTTGAAAAATTTGTCAAGAAATATCTTAAACGCATGAATAATACGGAACTGCGGCACAGCTTGTACAATGAACTATTGCAGTACGCCACGGAAAGAATTATCCATCACGATAATTGGCAGTATAAGACCAGTCGTTATCTGATGGCGCACAGTATTATATCCTAAATATTTGATGATTGCTCTCAATTGTCTGTTGTTTTACAGGATTTATGCCTAAGGCTCAAAATTGAACAATTAAGATTTCATTATGGAGGCTTTCCTAAACTTAGGAAACATCGGCCAAGATAACAGAGATCATTATTCAGGAGGATATATGGGACTGGATGACTACAATATTGAATCTAAAATCATATTGAGCCGTTTTTACAATAGAGTTAAGAAAAAGGCAAGGGGATCACGATGCTTATTATGTGGAAAGAAAACAGATGGATTTTGCAAATCACATTCAGTTCCACAATTTTCGCTCAAATATATCGCTGAAAGTGGAATGGTATTTCATCCGTCCATCTTTATGGATATCGAATCGCTTGATGTTGAAAAAGGAGTAATGAACTCTGGCATTTTTCAAAGAATTTGCCGTGAATGTGATGGACGTTTTTTTCAGGATTATGAAAATGAGCGTAATCTTCAGAAACATCTAACTGACAAGATTTTGGCTGAAATTTGTATAAAAAATGTTTTATACACCTTAGATGAAAAGATAGAAGAGAAAGCATTCTACTCGGAAATCATCAAAGAAATTGAGTTTAAGGCCGATTATGGTTATATTGAAAAAAGTGTCAACAATGCAATAAAGAAGTTTGAAGATGAACTTTGTTTCTATAAAAGCATTCTTCAATCTCCATCAGAGAACCCTTTTCGTATTATTTTTTATGAGGTGCTTCCATATAGAGTTCCCTTAGCGGCGCAATGTTTATTATCTCCGTCACATGATCTTTGGAATAACGAAATAAACGATTTAGCAGAAATTCACTCTGATAAGTTGCAGATTTTGCATTTGCTTGTTCTTCCTTTGAAAAGCACGAGTGTCATATTGCTTTTTTACCATAGTAAAGATGCGGTATACAGACAGCTTCAAAATCAATTTAACATTCTTTCGTATGAAAAGAAACTACAATATATCAACTATCTTATCTTTGCATACAGTTCCAATTACTTTATATCAAAAAGTATATCGTCTGAAATTCTCCAAAGCAAAAAATTACATGCGCTGGCTAAAGAGATTGATGGACGACCCAATTGGGGACAGATTACAATTGAAGATTTGATTTTTCATTCTTATATTCCAATAGAAATGGATGAAATTCCAAATTTTCTGACTAAGGAATTGGCAGCGGATTAATAAAGCAGACTAAAAAATCTATGAATTTAAATATTATCCTAATAAAATATCCACAGTGCTTGGAAAGTCGTGCAAAGCTATCCGCCATCCTGCGCGACTTGTACCCCAGCGAACGCCGAGAAATCAATATTGTTTTGGATATATCAAGGAACTCCCAATATCGACAATAACAGAATCACAGAAAAGCGTTGCATGATGGATTACTTTATTCTCGTGATTAACAAGGATGAACACATAACTTCATCTGAGTTCGCGTTAAACTACGATGGTGCTCGTTCGGATTGTGGAATGAAGGTGGACCTTTATAGCCTTTGCGGAAAATTAACGCGTGCAGCTTCCGATTACTATCACAGTAATAAAGAACTCTTCGAATTTTTTCAGTATCAGTTAATACAATAATACAGTCTCACCCAAGAGCGGCAAAGTTTCATTGCGAACTTTGCCGTTTTCCTTTTGCTCCAAATTTGTGAAATTTCCAAAACTGTATTCCAAAACAGCTCTGCAGATTCCTATTAGTGTAGGGGCTTTCAAAATCTTTTGTAAAACAGCTTTTCTCTGGTTCTATAAGTGGAAAATGAACAAAATCTATATTCTAAAATTAGTCAATTCAACAAAATTTTCAAAACTGTATTTCAAAATAGCCCTATAGATTCATATTGGTGTAAGAAGTTTTCCAAGCGAAATTTGAAAATTAGGTTGCCAAACACCCATTTTAGAATGCTATAGGTATAGGGACACGTTAGAATAGTGAATTTTCTTTGAACTTTCGCAAGACCCGGTTTAAAAACGCCCCTTTAAGTTTGTATAGGGTGTAGGGACTACTTTCAGAAACGAACCCCTTTGCATTTTGGAAAGTCCACAACTTCTTACAAAACAACATTGTACCTTGACAACAACATGATCGGCTGCAAGCCACTATGCTTTTTCGGAGAAGCGCCGCCACGACAAGAGCGCACCAAGAAGAAGCCATACGCCGGAGGAAATCGGGCAGGAACAGCTTGCGGGCAGACCGACACCGAAGAAGAACCGGGCAAGCTGGCAGAGAGGACTTCGCAAAGTTTTGTCTGTCAGGTTGTTCGGCGCAAGAGTGCAGAGAGGTGCGGGTCGCCTGCGGCGACCTCAAAAGGCCACTGGCCTTTTGAAGCACCGACCGAGCCGACAGGCGAGACCGGCTCTTTGCGCGGGTCAAGGGCGGCAGCCTTGCCCAGTGGATGTGATGCTGTGCGTCATATCCTACTGGGTATTATCTGGCGCATAGCAGGCGGCAGATTTGCAGCTTCGCTGCACCGCGTTGCCCCTACCCCGCGCACGGCGCTCTCTGCGTGACCCCAGAAAGGAGAGATGGTCGCTGAAACTGACCCGACACAATGGCCGCGCCGGAAAGCACGGCACTTATAACCCAAAGCACAATGACCGCAGTTTTGAAATTACCAACAGCGAGCATATCGACCCGGAACGTGTCCAGCAAAACATCTATTGGGATTGCTACAACGGCATCCGTTCTGCCTTGCAGCCCAAAGATGTGGATAGTCTGGCTGACACCTTTGAAGAAGTCGAAAAGCTCTACTACAAACTCCATTACACCAACTTTACCGAAAGACAGAATGAGCGCAACGCCAAAATCCGGCACACAGAACGAAACCGCTCCACCGAAGATTTGCTTGTCAGCAAGAAAACCTGCCCTGAAGAAAGCATCTATCAGCTTGGAACATTGGAAAGCCACGCTTCCCCGAAAGAGCTTTTTCAAATCGCCACAGAATTCATGGACAAGTTCCATGAGCGCTTTGGCAAGCACGTTCACATTCTGGATTGGGCGTTACATCTGGATGAGGGAACGCCGCACATCCACGAACGGCATGTGTTCGATTGCGAGAACAAATACGGCGAAACCGCACCCCAGCAAGAAAAGGCGTTGGAAGCACTTGGCTTTGAACTACCAAAGCCGGACAAGCCCCTTGGCCGTTATAACAACCGCAAGATCACATTCGATGCAGCCTGCCGCACGATGCTATTCGAGATTGCCAAACACCATGGTCTGGAACTGGACGAAGTGCCGGAATACGGCGGACGGGCTTATCTGGAAAAGCAGGACTATATCATGGCAAAGCAAAAAGAACAACTTGCTCAACAGGAAAAAGCCGTACAGGAACAGACCGCTCAGCTTGAAAATTTGAAACAAGAGAATGAGAAAGCACATCATCAGCAGGTTCGCCGTACAACCTATCAGTCCCTAGCACTTCTGAGCAACGATAAAAAAATTCAAAAGCAGGAAAAACAGTTAAGTGAACTTTCTCAGAAGATTGAAGATACCGAGAACTTGTTGGATGAGATTTCTGCGGTTGCCTACGACAAAGCTGTGGCTGTTGTTTCAGAAAACGCTGTGAACGATGCTTTGAAAGCAAGCACAGAACAGGTCGATATATATTTGGACTGGCTGAAAGAGCCGGGGCGAACGGCAAGCAAGGAAACATTGGACTACACCACATATCAAATCACAACGCTGCGAAAAAATATTATTGCAGCAGTAAACAGGATTACCGCAAGATTGACAACTGTCCTTATAAAGCCGGAAATCAAAAAACCTGCCATCGAGCAAATCAAAGAAAATACTCGTCCGTCTGTTCTACAAAAGCTGCATCGGCGGCAGGAAGAAATCAATCAGCGTGAGCAGACATACACCAAACCAAAGAAGCGCAGTCATGGCATAGAACTGTAAAGGAGGCCAACTTTCAAGAACAACAATTTATTTGAAATCGTAAAGCTGAATATCACCACCCGGCAGGCCGCAGAAGCCTATGGTTTTCGTCCAAACCGCAGCAGCATGATTTGCTGTCCATTCCATGCAGACCGCAATCCCAGCATGAAAGTGGATTTTCGGTTTCACTGCTTTGGCTGTGGAGCGGATGGCGATGTGATAGACTTCACCGCAAAACTGTTTCAACTTTCTTTGCGGCAGGCGGCTGAAAAGCTGGCTGCAGATTTTGGACTTTCTGCAACAGATAATTTTCAACCACTTCCCTGCAAGCCGGTGGAAAAACCGCTAAGTCCGAAAGAGCAATTCTACAAAATCCTGTGTGGCTATCGTTCTCTACTGGCAAATTGGCGCATGGCCTATGCACCCAAAAATCCAGAAGCATCCCTGCATCCTTGTTTTGTAGCAAGTCTACACTATGCAGACCGTGTGCAATATCTGCTGGATATTCTTTTGCGGGGAAGTCCAAATGAAAAGCAACAACTATTGAACGGAAAGGAAGTGACCGCCCTTGGAAAAGCAATCGAACGATGCAAGGAAACCGAAGATGCAGCATAGTGCACCCGCCCGAAACTGGGTGGGTGACAACGGGAAAATCATTGAACCATTGTTTGCAGACTACTTTTTGAGCCTGCACCCCATGCGCTGCTTTCAAGGCAGACTGTTCACGGTGGATGGCATGGTAGAGGATGAAGCTCCACTGAAGAAGGAAATCTATGAGCAAGTCCGCTATTACGCTACCACCAGCGTAGCACGGCGGATTGAACATATTGTGCAGGCGATTAAGTTGGCCTGTGCATCCGAACCACCGGAGATTCAGACAGACCGCATCCATGTCCGAAACGGCACATACTTTGTGGACGGTCACTTTACCCCTGAAAAAGAATACTGCATGAACCGACTGCCCATCTCCTATGTGCCAGAAGCACCAGCACCGACACGCTGGCTGCAATTTTTGAACGAACTGCTATACGAAGAAGATATTCCGGCCTTACAAGAATACATTGGCTATTGCCTGCTGCCTGTTACCAAAGCGCAGAAAATGCTGCTGATGGTCGGCAAGGGCGGCGAGGGAAAATCCAGAATCGGGCTGATCCTGCGAGAATTGTTCGGCAACAGTATGTACACGGGCAGTCTGCAAAAGGTAGAAACCAACCGCTTTGCTCGTGCAGGCTTGGAGTACAAGCTGCTTCTGGTAGACGATGACATGAAAACCGAGGCCCTGCCGCAGACCAACAACATCAAGACCCTTGTTACACTGGAAGATAAAATCGACATTGAGCGCAAAGGACAGCAGAGTGTGCAGGGTACGCTGTATGTTCGGTTTGCCTGCTTCGGAAACGGCAGTTTACACGCGCTCTATGACAAGTCCAACGGTTTCTATCGCCGCCAACTACTGCTCACCACCAAGGAAAAGCCTCTTGGCCGAGTGGACGATCCTTTCCTCATCGATAAGATGCGGAATGAAAAAGAGGGCATTTTGCTTTGGGCATTGGAGGGGCTGCATCGGCTGATTCAAAACAATTACCAATTTACTATCAGCGAACGCACCGCCGCGAATCTGAAAGAAGCGATGGAGCAGGGCAACAACATTCTGGGCTTTCTCAAATCTGAGGGCTACTTTGAAATTCGGAAGGGGGCCAAGTGCAAATCCACGGATTTCTATAAAGTCTATGAACGCTGGTGTCTGGATAACCTGGAAAAGCCGCTGGCTGCATCCACCTTTATCCACCATCTAAAAGACAATCAGAAAAGTCTGGGCATTGTCTATGATGATAAGTGCATCGGCACAAACCGGGGCTTTCACAATGTAGCCGTTGACCTGTTTTTACCCGTTGATGTTCCAAGTCCGTGGGATTAAAAATAAGAATCAACTTGAAAAAGCCCTGCTCAGCCTGCTCAGCCTGCTCACAGTGTGCAAAAAGTGCAGGATAAGCAGAGTGAGCAGGCAATTTTGAACTTACATCAAAAATAAAACATGGAGGGTTTTGCTTATGGGTTACGCCCGAAAGGACGTTGAAAGAACAAAAATGAACGCGAAAAAGTTTGTCCGCTATCAGGAAGGGGCTGAAAAATACAGTCTTGGTCTGACAAAATTTCAGGAGTTAGCAAAGGAAGCTAAAGCCGTTTATAAAATCGACAAGGTGGCGTTGGTCAACTGTGAGATTTTCGAGCGGTATCTGGAAACCTTCCGCATTGCATAAAAATAGGCCGGAGGAAAATCCCCCGGCCCCAGACCGCCCACAGTGTTGCGCTGCAGAGCAGCTCGTGGGAGAAGTCACCTTTATTCTATGCAAAATTAGAGCTTTTCTTTCCAGTCATCCCGGAAGCCGTAATAATCCATTCGCACAAACGGATATTTTTCCGTCAGAGCAATGACGGCTTCCTTCATTTCCGCAAAGTTCTCAGCAGGCAGAAGCCTTCTCATGACGAGGAAGAACCCAAAGAAATGCGCGTTATCCATCGTGCCATCCTCGCGGCGGATCAGCAACGCCTGTTCTTTCTTGTTGAGGGAAGGTTTTTGCTCAAAGAGACGATTGTAAATGCGACTTCCATGTGCGCAGAGATTGCGGATAATCGTCATGCTGTGCATATACTGCCCCAGAATTTCCGGGCCGCGATTCATGGTAAGCCCGAACTGATGGGCAATTGTTTCTTTGAGCGGACGTTCGGAAATGGAATACAGGAAAGAAATGTCGGAGATTGTCAGCAAATCAACGTAGGCCCAGAGCGGAATCTCTTGGTGCAGGTCGTTGATGAAGTGCTTTAAGTAGGCTTCGTGGGCCAGCCGCTGCCGCTTCTGCTGGTTGGCTTTGTCGACGATTTCCTTATGTTTTGCTTGATTGGAGAAATTTGCGGCATCCAGATAACCCAACGGCCCATACACTTTTGTAAATTCATAGGCATAGATGGACTTTATCTGTACCTCAATGGTTTCGATATGGTGCAGGATGATATGACGGAACTCATGGTCGAAATTGTAAATGTCTTCGATATTTTGGAACGTGGCAGACTTCGCAAAAACATCGTTCTTGCGGAGCGTCAGAGAATAGCCGCTGACACGGTAATAATTGTTCCGCAGCAGAAAATCCTTTGCTTCGGCTTCATCCTCGATGGTAAGGCCGCGTGAACGAAGAATCTCGATTTGTTCGTCTATCGTTTTGAAGTCCTTGTCTGCCATGAAAAATCTCCTTTATAAGCAAAACGCCCCCAAGTGTGCATACGCTATGCGCAGAGGCCTGGGGGAGTTGTTACCATTATAATAGCAAATCAAGGACGAAATGTCAATGAGCAGAGTGTGAACTTTCGATTTTTCGTAAAAATTTTCAAGAAGGGCTTTTTACAGCTTGACTTCCTGTCACACGGAAAGTATACTGGTACTGTGGAGGTATGAGAGCAGCTATGGCAAAGATGGGACGACCAAAATCCGAAAATGCAAAAAAGAAAACCTTGAGCATTCGGGTGGAGGATGCTCTGTATGAACGTATCTGCACTTATGCCGAACAACATCAACTGACTGTAACAGAAGTTGTCTTGCAGGGGCTGGACAAAGTTTTGTCCGACTTTGAATAGTATCAAGCCCTTCTTCTTTCGGGAAGGAGAATTGATATGGCAACGACACGAAAAGACCTGCGGGGGCGTACCCTGCGAAAAGGTGAGATGCAGCGCAGCTCCGATAAGCGATATGCGTATTCTTACACGGACCCGCTGGGGCGGCGCAAATACATCTACGCAAATGACCTTGTGACCCTTCGGGAGAAGGAAGCACGGTTCACCAAAGACCAGATGGACGGTCTGGATATTTACGTTGCAGGCAAAGCAACGGTCAACTTTGTGTTTGACCGCTACATGAGCCTAAAAACGAATCTACGCCAGACCACCCGGAGCAACTATCTTTATATGTATGACCGCTTCATCCGCGATACCTTCGGCAAGAAGAAAATTGCAGAGATTCGGTATTCGGATGTGCTGCAATTCTACAATTACCTGTTGGATAAGCAGGGCTTGCAGACGAACACGCTCGAAAGCGTTCATACGCTGCTACATCCCACCTTTCAGCTGGCGGTTCGGGATGAGATCGTCCGCAAGAATCCCACAGATGGTGTGATGGCAGAAATCAAGAAAAGTTCCGAGCAGACCACTGGTGTGCGTCATGCCCTGACGATTCCGCAGCAGCGGGCGTTCATGGAACATATCGCCAATCACCCGGTCTTCTGCCACTGGTGGCCGTTGTTCACGGTACTGCTGGGAACAGGCTGCCGCATTGGTGAAGCGTTGGGCTTGCGCTGGGATGATTTGGACTATGAGCGGCGCACTATCAGTATCAATCACAGTCTGGTCTATTACCCGGTGGGCGAAAGCCGCAATTCTGTTCTGCACATCTCGAAACCTAAAACGGAAGCAGGCGTTCGGACGATCCCTATGTTTGATACTGTGAAGGATGCCTTTGAAATGCTGCATGAGGAGCAGAAAGAATCCGGCTGGAACGATGTGGAGATTGATGGTATGACAGGCTTCATCTTCTGCAATCGTTTTGGTAACGTCCCGAATCCGCAATCTGTGAACCGCGCCATCAAGCGCATTATTGCAGACTACAACGCAGGCGAGGAAGTAGAAGCAAAGAAGCAGCATCGCGAAGCGGTTCTGCTGCCGGACTTTTCGGCACATCATCTGCGACACACGTTCTGCACAAGGCTTTGCGAAAAAGAGACCAACCTGAAGGTCATCCAATCGGTCATGGGGCATAAGGATATTCAGACCACGATGGACATTTATGCCGAGGCGACCGAGGAGAAAAAACAGGAATCATTTGAGCGTTTGGCTGCTACACTGGATATTTTTTGATAGCAAAAGAGGGCTCTTACTGAGCATTTTGTCTGACAGCAAAATTCTTCCAAGGACAGCAAATTGACAGCAAAACTACGAGAATGACGGCGAATCACGAAGGATTATAAATACCGGGAATGCAAGTAAAAACGCGATTGTGAAGCATCACGAAGCATTGTAAGCTGGTTCTGGAAAGTATCCCCACGATGAAGCCGATTGAGCAGTAAAACGTAAAAATAAAGCGCTGATACGATGAATTTTCGGCAGGAGTTCAAACGGTATCTGCGGTACTACACCACAACTACACCAATTTTGGGGCGTTTTCCCGAAAAGGAGCCTTACAAAGCGGTGTGGTGTAAGAATCGAATAGGCGGATTGGTGTAGTAGGTACACCGAACTCCCAAAACGAAGATACGGCAGCTATGTTGCGAAAAACAACGTAGCTGCCGCTTTTTGTTTCATATAAGGATTTTATGCTACCAATCGGCGTTCCCTGCGGTTAAATCAGCTCGTCGCTGGTGATTATAAAATGCACCTTGATTCAGCATACGCCAAAATTTACGCCAATTTAGCGCAGTTCCTCAAGCAATGCCGTGCATCCTTCCAGTATATCCTGCCATGTGGCTTCAAAATCTCCCGTGAACCATGGGTCTGCCACTTCACGGGGATGATCCGTATGCGCCATCAGCAGCGAGACTTTATGCTGTGGGTCTCCGCCGACAAGCCGCAGGATGTCGCACAGATTACTTTCGTCCATGCCAATCAGATGATCATACCGTGCATAATCCAGCCGGGTCATCTGCCGGGCGGTCTTGCCGTTGCAGTCGATGCCATGTTCTGCCAGCTTCTGCCGTGCAGGAGGATAGACCGGATTTCCGATTTCCCATGCACTGGTGGCGGCTGATGCGATTTCAAATTGCTCGGATAGTCCTGCCTTGGACGTAAGGTCTTTCATCACATACTCCGCCATCGGGCTTCGGCAGATATTTCCGAGACAAACAAATAAGATCCTGGTCATGCCGGGTCGTTCTCCTTTTGGCTCACAAAAGCATAGCCGCCCTGCGTAGTGCGGATAAAGCTGCCGCAGCCGGCCAGCTTCTTTCGCAGATTGGAAACGGTATTTGCCACGACCTTTAAGGTGTCGTCACAGTTTTGTCCCCACACAGCACGGAAAAGCTTTTCTTTTGAGAAGATTTGTCCTTCGTGGGAGGCAAGCATCAGCAGCAAATCGAACTCCAGTCGTGTAAGGGAGACTTTTCTGTCGTTGCACGACACTTCGTGGGTCATTCCGTCCAGTGTAAGCCCCGGAAGAACCAACTTCTCCCATGAATCAATGGATATTTGCTCTGCCTCGATGTGCTCTCGTTCCAGAAGCATCCGGATCTTCTGCTCCAGTTCCGGGTCAGGCTGTCGGGTCTTTATAATGATCATGGCAAACTCCTGCGTGTATTTTACTCTGCGGCGGTATCCATTTCCCGGAGCAGGTTTACCATCTCGATGGCACTGACTGCACAGTCATAGCCTTTATTACCTGCTTTGGTGCCTGCCCGCTCGATGGCCTGTTCGATGTTTTCGGTGGTCAGAACACCAAAGAGGACGGGAACCCCGCTTTCTAGCGAGACCGTGGCAATGCCTTTGGAAACCTCATTGCACACATAGTCGTAATGGCTGGTAGAACCGCGAATTACGGCACCAAGGCAGATTACAGCATCGTACTTTCCGCTTTTTGCCATTTTAGAGGCAACCAGTGGGATCTCAAAAGCACCTGGAACCCATGCAACATGAACATCAGCGTCCTGCACATCGTGCCGGAGCAGGCCATCCATTGCCCCGCTCAGAAGTTTGGACGTGATAAATTCGTTGAAGCGGGCAGCTACGATACCGACCTTGATGTTCTGAGAAACCAGCTTGCCTTCAAATGTTTTCATTTTTAAATACCTCTTTCGTTGTTAATATTCCAGAAGATGTCCCATCCGTGCCTGCTTCGTTTTCAGGTAAAACAGGTCATACGGGGTCGCCGTCATCTGAATGGGTACGCGCTCGGAGATCTCCAGCCCAAACTCGGAGAGCTGATATACTTTGTCCGGGTTATTGGTAAGCAGGCGCAGGCTTTTTACGCCAAGTTCCCGGAGGATCTGTGCGCCGAGATAATACTCCCGTTCATCTCCATGGAACCCCAGAGCGAGATTGGCTTCCAGCGTATCCATGCCCTGCTCCTGAAGTTCATAGGCACGCAGCTTGTTGATCAGACCGATGCCCCGGCCTTCCTGCCGCATATAGAGCAGGATACCCCGGTCTTCTTTTTCGATCTGCGTCATGGCAGCGGCCAGCTGTTGGCCGCAGTCACAACGCAAAGAGCCAAATGTATCTCCTGTCAGGCATTCCGAGTGGACGCGGCACAGAATATCCTTTCCATCGCCAATCTCACCTTTTACCAGTGCAATGTGATGCTCTCCGTTCAGGCGGCTCACAAAACCATAAGCTCTGAAGGTGCCATACTTGGTGGGCAGGTTCACTGCCGTCACCTGATCGACCAGTTTATCGTGACACTTGCGGTACTCCTGTAAATCACGGATGGTGATGAATTTGATCTGGAAACGCTCTGCCAGCTTTGCCAGTTCAGCGGTGCGCATCATCGTGCCATCCTCCCGCATGATCTCGCAGCACAGGCCGCATTCTTTCAGCCCTGCCAGACGGCACAGGTCAACGGTTGCTTCCGTGTGACCGTTGCGCTCCAACACACCGTTCTTTTTTGCCAGAAGGGGGAACATATGGCCCGGTCTGCGGAAATCTTCTGCTTTTGCGTGATCGTCCACACAAGCCATCGCCGTAATGGAACGCTCTGCGGCAGAAATGCCCGTAGAAGTAGAAACGTGGTCGATGGACACCGTAAATGCCGTTTCATGGTTGTCGGTGTTATGTTGCACCATCTGCGGAAATTGCAGCTTCTGGACGAAAGCCTCGGACATCGGCATACAGATCAGACCTTTGCCGTGGGTCGCCATAAAGTTGACGTTTTCGGTGGTGGCAAATTCGGCAGCACAGATGAAGTCCCCCTCGTTTTCACGGTCGGGGTCATCCGTTACCAGAATGATTTTTCCTTGCTTCAGATCTTGCAAAGCTTCGGGAATGGTATTGAAGTTCATCGTAAACTCTCCTTAAAAGCCGCAGCGCAGCAGCATTTCTTTTGTGAGCGTGTTTTGCTTCGGTGTTTCTGATGGAAGCAGCCTCTCGATATATTTTCCAACAACATCGGTTTCCAAATTGACAAAATCCCCTTTGTGCCGTTGGTTCAGGTTCGTCTGACGGACGGTGTGCGGTATCGTGGACACGGAAAAGCCCGTAGGTTCCACCGCAGCCACGGTCAGGCTGATACCGTCTATTGTGATAGAGCCTTTTTCAACGACATAGCGAAGGATCGCAGGATCTGCATGAATGGTGTACCAGATAGCCGTATCGTCTTTTCGGATATTAGCAATGCGTCCGACGCCATCCACATGGCCTGCTACGATGTGTCCGCCAAAACGTCCGTTGGCCGGCATGGCACGTTCCAGATTGACAGCACTTCCAACGGTGAGCTGTGCAAGTGCAGAGCGGTTCAAGGTCTCGTGCATGACATCCGCAGCAAAGCTATCCGGGAAGAGCTGCCTGACGGTCAGACAGATGCCGTTGACGGCGATGCTGTCACCAATTCTGGTTTCTTCCAGAACCGTTTTTGCACGAACAGTCAGTACGGCAGAATGCTGTCCCCGATTGATGGATTTTATTGTTCCGACTTCTTCCACGATTCCGGTAAACACGGGTACTCCACCTCACTTTCGATCAGGAAATCTTTGCCAAGCTGTTCCAATCGGCTGTTCTTCAGGCGGAATGCAGCATCCGGAAGCGGGACACCTGCACCCTCAATGGGTGCTTTGGCATCCCTTCCTCCGAACAGCTTCGGGGCAATGTAAGCCTGTACCTGCTGCACGATGCCGCTTTCCAGTGCAGACCAGTTCAAGGTTCCGCCGCCTTCCAGCAGAATGCTGTCGATCTGCTCCTGCCCCAGCTGTTCCATCAGTTGCAGAAGATTCACATGACCGCAATGCGCTTCCAGACAAAGGACCCGGCACCCGGCCTGTTGATATGCCGCCTGCTTCTCCGGGTCGCCGCAGCAGGTCGCAAGAATGGTCGGAACCTGTTTGGCGGTCATGACCACCTGTGATTGCAGCGGTGTCCGCAAATGTGTATCACAGATGATCCGGACGGGATCACGGCCACCCTCTATCCGGCAGGTCAGCAGCGGGTCATCTGCTAGGATGGTTCCGACTCCCACCATAATGCCGCGGAATCGGTGTCGCTGCCGTTGAACATGATTCCGGGCAATTTCCCCGGTGATCCATTTGGAAGCGCCTGTGTATGTGGCGATTTTTCCGTCCATCGTCATGGCGTATTTCATGGAAACGAAGGGGCGTTTTGTGGTGATATAGTGGAAGAACACCTTGTTCAGCGCATCGCATTCCTCTTGCAGAACATTTTCGGTCACATCTATGCCGTGTGCGCGCAGGATTGCAATTCCTTTTCCAGCCACCAGCGGATTCGGGTCAGCAGAACCCACGACCACCCGGTGAATGCCCGCGTCCAGAATTGCATCCACGCAGGGCGGCTGCTTTCCGTAATGGCAGCACGGCTCCAATGTCACATACAGGGTCGCTCCCTGCGGATCTTCGGTGCAGGATGCCAGCGCATTGCGCTCCGCATGAGCCTGACCGTATCTCTGGTGCCAGCCCTGTCCGATGATCCTGCCCTCTTTTACGACCACGGCACCCACCATCGGGTTGGGAGACGTCCATCCGCAACCCTTTTTTGCAAGCTGCAAAGCCAGACGCATATACTCTTTGTCGTTCATCGTGTCGCCTCCAAAAGAAAAAGCCCTGAACAAAAACGTTCAGGGCAAGCCGAAAAGACACAAGGGACCCTTGTGCAAAAAAGAAAGCTCCAGAATGCAAACGCATCCCAGAGCAGCCTCCACAAGCGCAGAACCGTGCGGGCTCTGCGCTTGGTATCTTCTTTCATCCAGACTGTACTGTCGGCTTCGGAGTTTCACCGAATCATGCCTTACGGCTCGTGGGCTGTACCACCGGTAGGGAATCGCACCCTGCCCTGAAGATTTCTGATTCAATTACAGCGGCATTATAGCACGGCTCCTTTCGGATTGCAAGGGCATTCTGCAAACCGGGACGAAACCGGGATGAAGATGGGTACGAAACTTTTTGACTATTATTGCCTTGTCAAGAGGGCTGGCACTGTCCAGCCCTCTCTCTTTTTGCCAAAGTTTCCCTCGTTTTTTTCTTGCACACTGCCGAAAGTGACGTATTCTCAAAAGTTCGCGTTTGCGCAGCGCAGCGGAGCAATGAAAGCCCCAGTGGGGCTTTTAAGCGACCGAACGGTCTTGCGCAGCAAGATGGAGGGGCCTCGCCCCGACAAGTTCGCGTTTGCGAAGCGGAGCGGAGCAATGAAAGCCCCAGTGGGGCTTTTAAGCGACAGAACGGTCTTGCGCAGCAAGATGGAGGGGCCCCGCCCCGACAAGTTCGCGTTTGGTGTAAGAATCGGGCGTGTGGTGGATGAGTGTAGACCTGTAAAGGGCTGCATCAGGAAGTAGCTTTATCCGATCCTCCCATGCGGTGGTCATCAGGACGTAGGGCTCCTCTGCCAGCTCATGGTCAAAGCTTGCGCGGACGCGGACGATCTCATCGGTCACAAAGCAGACCTTGACATCAGCGTTATCAGTATGCAGCAGGAAAGCGCCGTTCTTGCGCTCCATGCCGGTAAAACGGGAGCAGATCTCCATAGCTTTTACTCCTCTCAGTTGATTTTTGATAAAAAATGCCCCCATTCCCCTTTAGATGCAGGATATCTTCAGAGAAATGGGGGCAACGTATTCGTTGCTTTACCCGGAACAGTCAGGGATTAGAACACCCAGCAGCACCAGTGTGCTGGTCGCGCGCGATGGCCTACCTTCAGACCCATTATCAGGACCCGACCCTTACCCACCGCGCAGCTGGCGCAAGAGCTTTACGCCAGCCGGGAGCACCTTTCCCGCGCGTTCAAGGAGTGCACCATGGAGAGTATCCACAACTACCTGATCTATCTGCGGATGCAGCACTGCCGCAAGGCGCTGGAAGAGGGCGTTTCCGTCCTGAATGCCTGCACCGAAAGCGGCTTTCCGGATTACAGCAGCTTCCTGAAAACCTTCCGCCGTCTGTACGGCATCACCCCTGCCGAATACCGCGCACAGCACCGGACAATGGTGCGTTAAAAGCTGCGGCAGGAGAATACGAAAATTTTTCTCAAAAAGGGTTGACATTCTACCCGCTCTGTGGTATTATACTTGAGCAGTCAGCGAGAGCCGCTGAAAAGCAAAAAAAGTAAATATCGCGGGGTGGAGCAGTCTGGTAGCTCGTCGGGCTCATAACCCGAAGGTCGTTGGTTCAAATCCGGCCCCCGCAACCACCAAGC